>SKEX01000081.1_pt1 | contig 120464 bp, 107 predicted proteins | sample 4841451 | NCBI WGS metagenome assembly SKEX01 (sample SAMN11008798, study PRJNA524170) | human gut metagenome | isolation source: fecal sample from pouch patient p38, | place: Israel: Tel-Aviv | reverse complement strand
CCATGTGCAGATGCTGCCGCATGACTGTCATAATAGACATCAAATTGTACACCGTATCTTGCGAAAGCTCCGGTATCTTCTACGGTATATTCGACACCATTCATAACTACCTTTGTTCCCATTGGAAATCTGACATTTTTAATCCTGCTGCATCAACAACTTTCTCAGCACTACATCCAGCATGGCAACTAATCAATGCTCGATCATTACCATCCGTAAGTGTTAAACTAGCCTTTGTATCTACATGTGCCGGACAAATGCATTGCGCCTTGCCTGTCCCGCGTTTCATAACTTGAAAGTGTGATAAAATCCTTTCAAAAGTCAATTCTTATCACCTTCCAAAAGTTCTCTTGCACTCTCCAACGCCCGCAATGTATTCTCTCCTCGATTCTCAAGTGTACGAATAAACTTTCGGATTTCCATTATGTCTCCTGCTGCCGGAAGATAGTAGCCTCCTGGACTCGTCGCACTCGATAAGATTACTTTTCCTGATCTGCGCTCCATCTCAATCTGCTTTTGCAACATTCGAACACTGGAAAAGTGACATTTCACAGTAAGGTACTCCGGTGTCAGCGCATTTTCTTTGCCCGGCAGCAGGTTTTCATATACTCTCATAGAATCGCCACCTTACTCTGAAATCTCATCCAGATACTTTCTGATTTTTGCTACATTCCATAAAACACGTCTTCCAACATAAATCTTAGCGCCTGCCGCTGTGCCAATTTCTGTTGCTGTTTTAATCCCTGCATGCATCAACGCTTGAAGCCCAGCAGTATCCACTGTTAAATCATTGAATGATGCATTATTTTCGTTTGTTTTTCTCATAAATTTCACCTCTAATTCATTTTATCTAATTAACTATTTGCTATTTACAAGTATAATTGTATCTGATATGATATAGGTAAACAATTACCTATTTACTACTCATTGTTGGAGGAATATTGAATGAAAATAAGTAATAATATACCTATAATTGAGCATAAAGATGTAATAAACACATTTACTAAAAATCTGAAAAAGAAACGTAAAGAAAAAGGATTTACACAAAGACAGTTGGCAGATATACTTGATGTAACACTTAAAACATACAGATCTTGGGAAAAAAATACCTTACCCAAAACATTAGAACTAATTAACTTATCAACAATTCTCGACTGTGATGTAGACTTTTTATTGGGTAGACTACAATCTGATACTCATTTTCAGGCATATATAGATAAAACTTATGCGCTCTCTCCTGATGCTTTTCAAAAATTAAGCATATTAAATATGTATCAAATTAGAAAAGAAAATTCCACATATAGAGAAATTGCCACTGACTGGAATATAATATTGGATTACCTTATAACAACTGAAAACGGTAATTTACTATTAGATCAAATCAGACAATATGCAACCTCTTGTAATACTAATATTTCAAATAGTTATTGTTATCATGCACTCCTTACTGGTAAAGAAAAACATGGGTGTAATACAATCAAAGATTTAAATTCTTTATCTGCGATTCTTAAATCTCTCGATGAATTGCAAATATATATGTCTAATCTCAATGTAGAAAAATATCGAGCTAAATTTTACGATTTAAAAGCAACATTCCTTGAAACAGAGAATATTCCAAACAAAAAAGTACCCAATACCTCTCCTGATTCCCCTTAAGTAGATCCGGTTATTTACCTTGTCTGCTTAAGAGGCATCAAGCCATAGGCATTGAGTGCTTTATTGTGTGTTCGATATTCTGTTTTGTGTTGAAAAGCAACACCCCAAATACCTTTCGAGTTACTTTTCGTTGCAACTTTACATTTATCAGTAAGTATTATTCCACGGCTTTTTGTGAATTATTTTAGGCAATTCTTTATACAGTGTCAATTCAATTTCTTTTACTGCATTGCTAATCGTATCTATATATTCAATCAGCTTAACTTCTTTTATATAACTACTGCCATAAACTTTATGTGCTATACTGCCTCTTTCAGTAATCACATCATCAATTCCACTGAATGGAAAAGCATTACAATCAAATATATTATTTAATCCTAAATATTTTGATATATACCTTGTTATGTTACACATTTTAGGGGTATTTAATCTGTCCATTTCATTATTTACCAAATTGATATAATACTCTTTCCAGTTGTCTGCCCAAGTTATACACTCAAGTTCATTTTTACTCTCTTTTATGCTTTTCGCAATAGTTTTCTTAACCTGCTTAGGCAAATCCCCCGGATGATTCAAAGACTTGGTTACTATAGAGCAACTTTCTTTTAAAACTTCTTCAAAATAAACTTCAAAAGTTGAACACAAAAACATTATTGCTGCTCTTGTAAAATGATCTAAGTTTCGTTTACCTCTTCTGCGATCTTTATGAAGAGCTTCTTCATAGGCTTCTTTGAATTTCTCAACTTGAACACTATTTTTTTGAAACCTCATATAGGCTTTTGATGGCATGATTGTCTCCCCCTACGTATACAATTTCTTTTATCATATCGCTAATTATGTAGCAGTACAACAATTACAATTCGACATTTTTCGACAAATCAAAGCCGCTCCTTCACCAAAAAAGGGACGGAACCTGTTACAGCTCCAGCCCTTCTCTTTAATCTTTAATCAATCCGAATCTCCTCTATCGGTACAAGGAATTCATCTACATCATAATATAAGTTCTGAAGAATCGGAACCAGATCAATATATTCCTCTATTTCATCCATATTCTTATACTTTGCTATTACAACCAGATAACCTTTATCCCATTCTTTTACTTTTGTATATCTTTCCAGTTTTGATGATGTCGCAAAACGGATAACCTAATCTTTAAAAATGAATATCGTATACTGGCTATCGCTTTTTAATATGGCACAGTTATCTGCTGCCTTTTTCATCTACTCCACACCTTTTGATACTTTTTCCTTCTCCCATCTTGCCTGTACATATTCTTCTACACGTGATACCAACTCTTTTGCTGTCTGGATCTGTTCCTCAGCCTCTTCTCTTGTCGCTATATAGAAATCATCATAATCACTGGCATGACGGATTTCTTCTGATTCAACAATTTTCTTTCCAAGCTTTCTCGGAAAAATCTCCGTTTTTACATAATTCTTATTGAAATTCGCCAGAGCATCTTTATGTCTTTTATACGCATTACCATCCAGCGCATGCACAGCTGATATTGCATGGTAAATCCCATAATATGCCCGGTTATTTGCTCCACGGAATTCTTTAGCCGCCAAAAGGATTTCAGCTGCCTTGATATCACTTTTAGAGGTTTCAATACGATACAGTACCAAATCTTTCTGGGTTCCCTTTTCATTAGGCTGCATCAAACAGTTTCACCCCTTCCTTCTTTACATTCGCATAAAATGGGTATACATCAACCCAGTTCTGGAAATGCTGTTGGCTTTTTGCTATCGGTTTAATATCAAGGTCATGATCCATATTGAAATCAAAAGTTTCTCCTGACAATTCATGGCGATACTGTTTAATATCTATGTCTGACAAGTCCAGGAGAATCATTATATCTATATCAGAATCTGCCTTATAATCTCCCCTTGCATAGGATCCATATAAAATTACTGTCTTTAAATGACTTCCATATATCTTCCGTAATATTTCGGTATACTGATCCAACAATATTTTTATTGTTACCGGCATAATGTTTTCTCCTTTCCTGCTTCGATACTTTTTTCTTTATTATAACCGAACCACCATATCTTTTCTACTGCTTTCTCACACTGTAAATTCATATTTTTTCCGCATTTGTCACAAGATTGTCACAGACTCCTGCCAATATGCCCGGAAAAGCGCGTATTTACGGCATTCTTTTAAAATTAATATCAAGCATTTTCTCTTGACAAGGGAATAATTTTTCTGTCTATCATACTTTATCCCGAACCATCATCAAAGTATATCCTAATAGATTCTTTCCGTTCCACTGCTTAGGATTCATTCTTCTCGGATCATGCATAGATAAACCAATCCCCCAGATTCTATCTCTTACTGCACATTCAGCTAAAATTGCATTTCCTGTGCTCTTTAACTTCTTTTTAAGATCATCGTTCTGAGAAAATTTTGCAAGCAGACCTTCATATACTGTAATCTGACGCACACCATTCCAGACATGATCATCGTAATTAGATACTTCACGTCCCAATGCTTTAATAGCCGCAACATCCTCTGTCTCCAAAATCTGCTTTGCGATTAAATTGTCATGAAAGCATACTGCTTTACGATACATCATAAACTGCTCCATTGAAGAAAATTTCATTCCATCTACCATAAAATCAGAATGATACCAATTACTTAAGTAACCATTCTCTTCATTCGAATTGTGAAAACAAATTACTTTCATTATATTTCCCCACTTTCTTTACTGCAAAACTATTCTTTATTATTCGCCATAATGTGCCGGTGATTCCGCTACCATGCCTAATTTCTGCTCAGGTTGCAAAGAATAGTGTATAATTTTCTTATTGTCCTGGAAAACCTCTGTATTGTCTGTCCATAATTCGCACTGACTAATCACCGTACTAATCGCAAACTCATACTTTTCCGGTGGATAATCGTATTTCTTAAGCAATCGCTTAACCATTTTTCTCATAGTTGCTCTGGCCGTTTCCTTTTTCTGCCAGTCTATTGTACGATTTTTACGAAGCATCTCTGTCAATTCTTTTGTCAAAGCAATCAATTCATTATTTTTATAAAAGTCTTTAATATGTTCTGGCTTCGTTAAAGCATCATAAAACGCCAACTCTTCCTGCGATAGTCCCAATTTTTCTCCATTTTTATAGAGATTTGCAATTTCCTCTGCTGTTTTTAAAAGTTCCTTGATAACCTCTTCATTTGTAATAAGCCCGTTATAATAAGAATTCATTAAGTGCGCAATCTTCTCAGAAAATTTCTGCGACTGTACCACATTCGTTCTTTTATACAACGTTACCTGTTCTGCCATAAGTTTTTTCAAAATCTCTACCGCAATATTTTTTTCTTTCATTCGTGAGATTTCATCCAGAACTGCCGGATCAAATAAGCTGAATTTCTCACCGCCCATTTTACTGCTGTCAAATAAATTTATAACGCCTTCACTCTGAACTGCTGCTTTCAACAATTCATTGATCTGCTTATTTATTTCTGTAAGAGAAAGTGTTTTCCCGCCAGTACCGCCATACATAATTTTTGTCACAGTAGCTCGTACTGCTTCCATATACGCAGCTTCATGCCGTTCTTTTTCTGTCGTCATACTCGAACAAATAGAATGTGACTGTTTCAAAAGCATAGCTTCTTTCAAAAACAATTTTTTCCTATCTGGTACTTTCGCATCGAGAACAAAGTTAACACCACTGGTAATAACTTTTGCCATTGTAAGAGGCGAGCCGCCAATAAAACTGCTGAAATCAAATCCATGCAGTAAATCTTTACAAACCTGCAACTTTTCCTGAAATTTAGGATAAGCCATTTTGGCAATATCCATATCTCCGTATCTAGACTGATCACGTTTCGTATATTCTTTCATTGCTGATTTAAGAGCAGAAGCAATGCCAACATAGTCAACAATCAGACCGCCTTCCTTATCCTTAAAAACTCGATTGACCCGAGCAATCGCCTGCATCAGATTATATCCATGCATCGGTTTATACACATACATAGTAGAAAGAGAAGGAACGTCAAATCCTGTCAGCCACATATCTACAACAATTGCAATTTTCATAGGATCATCATTATCTTTAAATTTTCTTGCCAATTCTTCTTTATGAGCTTTTGTACCTATAATCATTTTCCAATCCTCTGGATCGTTATTTCCTCCAGTCATAACAACGCCTACTTTTTCTTTCCACATAGGACGGATTTCCAGAATCCGGCGATAGATTTTCATTGCAATTGCACGAGAATATGCCACTATCATAGCTTTTCCCGTCAAAAGGTTTCCCCTGTATTTCTCGTAATGTTCCACAATGTCATCACAAAGTGACTCAATCGTAGAATCTGCGCCCAGAACACTCTCCATCTGTCCAAGCATCTTCTTACTTTTCTCAATCGTTGCCGAATTAGACTGTTGTTCCAAAACATCATATGTAGAATCAATCAAAGCAAGTGTATTCTCATCAAGCTTCAAATGAACTACCCTGCTCTCATAATAAACAGGTCGTGTAGCTCCATCTTCAACAGCCTGTGTCATATCATAAACATCGATATAATCCCCAAAAACTTCCCTGGTATTTCTGTCTTTCGCCGAAATTGGTGTTCCGGTAAATCCGATAAATGTAGCATTTGGCAATGCATCACGAATCACACGCGCATTCCCAATTACAGTACGTGCCTCCTTTTCGCCATCCTCATTTTCTGAAATAACAATCTTTTCCTCAAACCCATATTGGCCGCGATGTGCTTCATCTGCCATCACAACAATATTTCTACGTTCAGATAAAGGTTTCTCACCCCGTTCAAATTTAAACATTGTTGTAAAAATTATGCCATTTGCACTTCTACCATCCAAAAGAGTTTTCAGATGTTCTTTACTTTTCGCCTGAAGTGGTGTCTGCCTGAGGAAATCAGCGCATTGTGAAAATTGTGCATAAAGCTGATCATCCAAGTCAATACGATCTGTCATAACTACAATCGTCGGACTATCTAACACCTCTTGCAATAAATGCGCATAAAACACCATTGATAACGATTTGCCAGAGCCCTGCGTATGCCAGAATACACCGCCTTTTCCATCAGTCAGTGTCGCTTTTTTAGCTCTTTCTATCGCTTTACGTACAGCAAAATACTGATGGTAGCCTGCCAGTATTTTAAACCTGTCAGTACTTGTTCCAGAAAATAAAATAAAATTTTTCAGAATGTCCAGCAAGCGTTTTTTCTGAAACATGCCCTCATAAAAAGTATCAAATTGAGCAAATTCTGTATTTTCATAATTGCCATCTTTCGTTTTCCATTCCATAAAACGATCCAGACCTGATGTAACAGTACCTGCCTTATTTGTAGATAAATCACTAATTACACAAATGGCATTATAGTAAAACATAGAAGGAATGTCCTGCATATAATTGCGAATCTGATTATATGCGTTTTCTGCTCCGACCTCATCCTTCGCAGGACTTTTCAGTTCCATCAATACCAGCGGCAGACCATTAACAAACAAAATAATGTCTGGACGCCGATTATTTTCATTTTCAAGAAAAGTAAACTGATTCACTATATAAAATGAATTATTTTTCACTTTATCCTTGTCATAATCAATCAAACGAACAATTGACGCCTGTTCTTCTCCCTTTACAAAATATTTGACAGTGATGCCATTCTGCAAATAGTCCATAAAAACAATATTTTTCTGCAGGAGGCTTCCAATATCAAATGTTTTTAACTTAGATAGCGCCTCTTCAATCGCTTCCACAGGCAATCCTCGGTTGATACGCACCAAACTCTCCCGCAAAACAGAATCCAGAAAAGGACTGCTATAATCTCTCTCCAAATCTGGCGCATAAAGATGCTCATAACCCATATTCTCGAACAATTCTATAATCGCCTGTTCGTATGTATCTTCTGTAAATAAATTTGGCATGTTCAAACCTCCTGTGAAATTAGTGGAAACAAGAATTTACTCGTTTTCTACAAGCCATGCAAAACGAATGGTGATGCAAATGCGTCGAGCTTGCTCGTAAGCAGATGCAATCAGCATTCGTTTTATGCGACACATATTGCGTGGTTAAGTTAGCAGCTTAGAGGTCGATGTCAGAGACATCAAGTTCGCCAGACATAAGTTTCGGCAAAAGTGTATCCCTTAATGCAGAAAGTTTCTTAGTCTCGGCTCTATTGGAATGAATCTGTTTGAGAGCAGGAAATGCAATGGCATTGAACCTTTCCAGTTCTTCATTAGAGGGAATAATAAGTGGATATGTCATAATCTGTTGCTTATCACCACGAGGCATTTTGGTTCCTTTTGATCCTGCAATCATAAAAGCAAAGAAATTATCAGCATAAAGCGTGTTGAATAGATACGCCGCATATCGAGGATGAGTTGGTGTAAAGCAAAGAACATCGGAAGAACATCCACATTCTTTATCGCAATATAGAATCTTTTTGAAGTAAGGGCGAATATTAGAAATTAAAGTATCTCCTTCACGACAAAAAGTAGTTTGTTGCGTTTTTGGAAGATTTGTAGCTTCAGCTATGCCGGCCTTATTAGGTAACATATTCTCTGTTGAATAATAAGTGTTAAAATTCAGCTTAGATACAGATATTTTATCCTTGGAATATGAGCATAAATCAGATAGCATTCCTGTATTGTCTGCTGAACAAATATCACTGAACTGTTCTTTGTATAGTGTTTGCACTAAATCTGCTAAATTCTTGTTTATTTCGTTATTAAGTTGTATTTTTTCATCGAATGAGCCCAATATACTCGAAATTTTTTTTTGTATATGCAAAGCTGGAACATCAACTTCAATATTGTTCAATATATTTTGTGTCAACAACGGCTGCGATGTTCCGATTCTTCTTTCATTCAAATGCAAGGATAAAAGCAGATAATACAAATAACTTAAATCTATATTGTCGTAGCAGATTGCCTTGATTGCATTATCAGATACCCAACATTCATCTTTTACCAAAAAAACACTTCCACAATAAGCTCCAACACGGCCTATTACTACACCGTTATCCATATTTGAAACATTTGTGTAGTCTAATATTCCATTTCCACCATAAACAGGTATTAAACCTTTGGTATCAGGTCTTTTTTTTCCATTCTTAAATTCAACATATTTTGACAGTAATTCCATTATTCTTCCTCCACATTTATTATGAAGTAAGGGCTCATACTACTTTTTGACACCTCTGAAAGCGGTCTGTTTGAAGAAGCAACTGTACAAATTCCAAGAATTCCCTTGGATGCTTCTTCAATTTTCGTAATCTTAAACCAAGTCTTAAATATCTCTGCATTATCTCGATAATAGACCGGTATTTCATGTCTTGACGGAAGATCATATTGTATCTTTTCGATGTAAGCCCAATATCGACCAGCTTTTCCACTATGTATTAGCAGTATTCTTGGAATTGCATTAGATAATATTTTATTTACTACTTTGCCAGATACCGCTGTTCCCAACTTTCCATACCATACAAATCCGATTTCACTTATCAAATTCCGATGAGCTAGAATTGTACCTTCTATTGGTGCGAATGTATCTGCAAATCTAAGAGCAATTGTACATTCTTTAGATTTCATATCCAATCGCCCCCAATTTTCTACGAATTTCATCTTCCAATTCGTGACTCTTTGCAAACAATCCAGATAATTCTGAGGTCAATCGTCCCATTTTTTCTTCAAATGGCTCTCCATCATCCTCCTGTTCTTCTATACCAACATAACGCCCAGGTGTAAGGATATAGTCCTGTTTTTCAATTTCTCTTAAATCTACTGACGCACAGAACCCTTTTACATCCTCTAAAGTTCCATCAACAAAGGCTGTATATGTGTCTGCGATTTTTTTAATATCTTCATCAGTTAATTCACGAAGTTTTCTGCTTACCATAGAACCCATTTTACGGGCATCAATAAATAACGTTTTTCCAGTCTGCTTCTTCTGTTTATTCAAAAACCACAAAGATACCGGAATCTGTGTCGTGTAAAATAATTGCGTTGGCATAGCTACAATACATTCCACCAAATCAGCATTTACAATATTCTTACGAATCTCTCCCTCTCCACCGGACTGTGAAGAAAGCGAACCATTCGCTAACACCATACCAATTTTTCCGCCCGGAGCAAGATGATAAATCATATGCTGCAACCATGCGAAGTTCGCATTCCCGGCAGGTGGCATTCCAAACTGCCATCTCACATCTTCTTTTAATTTATCAGCACCCCAATCTGAGAGATTAAACGGTGGATTTGCCATAATATAATCTGCACGTAACGTCGGATGACGGTCATCCAGAAAAGTATCTGCCGCATAATTTCCAAGATCCGGTTCAATCCCTCGTATAGCCAGATTCATCTGAGCCATCTTCCATGTAGTCGGGTTTGAGTCCTGTCCATAAACAGAAATGTTACTAATATTTCCACTATGATTTTCGACAAATCGCGCAGACTGAACAAACATACCACCAGAACCGCAACATGGATCATATACGCGTCCTTTAAATGGCTTTAAAACTTCTACCAATGTGCGGACAACACAAGACGGCGTAAAGAATTCTCCACCTCGTTTGCCTTCCTGTTCCGCAAACATAGATAAACAATATTCATAAGTACGCCCCAGAATATCTTTTTCGCTTCCATGCTCAATCATCTGAATATTTGTAAATAAATCTACTACATCCCCCAACCTACGCTTATCCAGTTCCGGGCGGGCAAAATTTTTAGGAAGAATGTCCTTCAAGCGCTTATTTTCTTTTTCAATAGCTCTCATTGCCTCATCAATAACTGTGCCAATTTCCGGAGTATGTGCTTTTGCCGCAATTTCACTCCAGCGCGCTTTTACAGAAACGAAGAAAATCCCTTCTGAAGTATACTCGTCAATATCCTCTTCAAAACCATCTCCTTCTTCTACTAATTCTTTATACTTTTCCTCAAAACGATCAGAAATATATTTTAGGAAAATCAATCCCAGAACAACATTTTTATACTCCGATGCATCCATATTTCCACGTAACACACAAGCTGCATCCCAGATTTGTTTCTCAAAGCCGATATCTGCTGTATTTTTAGCCGCCATTTTCCCGCCTCCCAGTTCATCTTTCAAAAGTCATTTTGTATAATATTATTACATTTTATCGTTATATATTATGTGTTTTCTACAAAATATTCCTCTTAATATCTCACATCATACCATGTTCTTCTATAATAGTCTATAGATTTTCATAAGACTACTTTCCATACAAATTATTAACATCGTATAGCGCCATCCTATTTTCTTTAATATTCCTTATATTCAAAAATAACCCTCAAGACTCAATTAATGAATCTCAGGGGTTTCCCTCTTTTATCTGTCAATATCCAGAATGTATGCATCAAACACAACTTCAAAAATACATCTCTTTATCAAAATTTTTTATATTTCAAGAGCATCTTTAAGTGCTTTTATATCCGAATACTTCTGAGAAGAAGAGTCTTTCACAAGTTTCCTACCTTCTTCTATCGCAAGCACTGTTATTTCATTTGGCACGTCCAATTTCATTTTTTCCAAAATCCTATGCTCACAGCCAGCATTTTCTTCAAACATATTTACAAGCTCTTTCATGCTTAACATCTCCATCCCAAAATATTTATTGAAGAATATCTGCAATATATCTTTTAAGGCTTTTCTTTATGGAAAAATCATATTTTATATTTTTATCAAAACGATACTTTGTAATCTCTATACTGTTCATCAACTTCCTGAATATTTTTATCAATTAATCCTGGGATTCCCATCTCCTCGCCACATTCATCACATATTGCAACCGTAATACTAAACGTATATTCTATGTCTTTAACCATTTTCTTAATATCTCTTTTCTGCAAGGTATATCCTGCTTCTTTCCTACATGTTGTACAAAAATCAATTTTCTCTTTCTCTGCCATAGTAATCCCTCCCACAAATATGTATAAATATCATTTAATGTTACATCTAATTATACATTGTCTCCCTTGATAACGATAGCATTTTTCCTATCATTATATATGATGATAGAACTTTATCAATATCCAATCATCAAGTCCTCTATACTGTACAAAATACTCCCACTCTCAACACCCAGCGCAGAAAAATCTTTTGTTTCGTGTGCATTTGCAGGGTTCTTAGATATTCTTAGTCGTCAGAAATCTGCGTTATGAGCAATCTGAGACACTGTCTGAGCGCAGCGAGTTTGGCTCAGATTGCTCATGCTTTTAGCAGATTTCTGACGGCTTAGAATATCTTAGGACCCGAAACCGCACACAAAACAAAAGATTTTTCTGCGCGTCCCTCTTTGAGTAAAAAACAAACCCCAGAGTCCACATCTGAACCCCAGGGTTTCCCATTCCAATATTCACTTTGTCAATTACAGACTAGGACGAATCACCTTCGGTCTGCATCCTGCATCCTCAAGCGCCTTCACAATCTCATTCTTATGATCCGTACCAAACGCCTCCAGCGTAATCTTAAGCTCCACAGCCGCATTTCTGTTCGTACTTACAAACTGGTTATGATCCAGCTTAATAACATTACCCTGTGCCTTCGCAATCACACTGGCCACACGAACCAGTTCACCCGGCTTATCCGGAATCAGAACAGACACAGTAAAGATTCTGTCTCTCTGGATCAGACCATGCTGAACAACAGAAGACATCGTGATAACATCCATATTTCCACCACTTAAGATAGAAACAACCTTCTTACCCTTCACATCCAGATGACGAAGCGCTGCCACTGTCAGAAGACCGGAATTCTCAACGATCATCTTATGATTCTCAACCATGTCAAGGAAAGCAACGATCAGCTCATCATCCTCAATCGTGATGATATCATCCAGATTCTTCTGGATATACGGGAAAATCTTCTTTCCAGGAGTCTGTACAGCAGTACCATCAGCAATCGTATTTACATGAGGAAGGGTCACAACCTCACCCTTCTTCAGAGAAGCCTTCATACATGCTGCACCGGCCGGCTCAACACCGATTACTTTGATATGTGGATTCAAAAGCTTCGCAAGTGTGGAAACACCTGTTGCAAGTCCGCCTCCACCGATCGGAACCAGGATATAATCAACAAGCGGAAGCTCCTGAACGATTTCCATTGCGATCGTACCCTGTCCTGTTGCAACTGCCAGGTCATCAAACGGATGGATAAATGTATATCCCTCTTTCTCGGCAAGCTCCAGTGCATGTGCACATGCCTCATCATATACATCGCCATGCAGAATAACCTCTGCACCATAGCTCTTTGTTCTCTCAACCTTGATCAGCGGAGTAGTTGTAGGCATAACGATCACTGCCTTTACTCCATATTTATGAGCTGCATAAGCAACACCCTGCGCATGATTTCCTGCAGATGCTGTGATCAGTCCTTTATTTCTCTCTTCATCTGAAAGTGTGCTGATCTTATAATAAGCTCCACGAACCTTGTATGCACCTGTACGCTGCATATTCTCCGGTTTCAGATAAACTTTGTTTCCTGTAAGATCACTGAAGTAGCTGCTTTTGATCAGCTTTGTTTCCTGTGTGACCTGTTTTACGATCTCTGATGCCTGTTCAAAACTCTCTAATGTAAGCATGTTGTTCCTCCATTTTTTCAGTCGTAATTTTAAGCGTCCGGGGTTTCTTTATGGTCCACATCAAACAACGCATTTACAAATGCATCTGCATCGAATTTCTGAAGATCGTCAATACTTTCTCCTACGCCAATGTACTTCACCGGTATATCAAGCTCAGACTGGATTGCAACTGCAATACCACCTTTGGCAGTTCCATCCAGCTTGGTCAGGATGATACCGTTGACATTTGCGACCTCCGCAAACTGTCTCGCCTGTGCAAGAGCATTCTGTCCGGTGGTACCATCCAGTACTACCAGTGTCTCCAGATATGCATCCGGATACTCTCTCTCCAGAATCTTGTAGATTTTGCGAAGTTCTTCCATAAGGTTCTTTTTATTATGAAGACGTCCTGCTGTGTCGCACAGAAGTACGTCCGCATTTCTTGCTTTGGCAGCTGCCACCGCATCATAGATTACAGATGCCGGATCCGCGCCTGCCTGACCACCAATGATCTCTACACCTGCGCGGTGTGCCCACTCAGTCAGCTGTTCTCCGGCTGCTGCACGAAATGTATCGGCCGCCGCAAGAACTACTTTCTTTCCCTGATCCTTTAACTTGCCCGCAAGCTTTCCTACAGATGTAGTCTTTCCAACGCCATTGACACCGATCACGAGGACTACAGATTTACGATTCTCAAATTCATACTCTGTACTGTCCACGCGCATCTGATCCTTAATCTCATTGATCAGAAGCTGCTTACATTCCATCGGCTCCTTAATGCGACGCTCGGAAACCTCTTTCTTTAAATTCTCAATAATAGAAGTGGTTGCATTAATTCCGATATCTCCCATGATCAGAATCTCTTCCAGTTCTTCATAGAAGTCATCATCAATGCTGGAAAATCCACTGAAAATACTGTCAAATCCGGCTACGATATTGTCTCTGGTCTTTGTCAGTCCACTGACCAGACGTTTAAAAAAACCTTTCTTTTCTTCTGCCATGATACTCCTCCTGTTACTGGGTAAGCTGGTTCTCTACTAAGTCAACAGAAACCAGTGTCGATACCCCTTTTTCCTGCATGGTAATTCCATAAAGCCGGTCTGCGGCGTTCATAGTTCCACGTCTATGGGTTATTATAATAAATTGTGTGTTTTTCGTCAACTTCTGTAAATATCCGGCAAAACGTCCTACGTTGGAATCATCAAGCGCAGCCTCGATTTCATCCAGAAGGCAGAACGGTGACGGTTTCAGATTCTGAATTGCGAAAAGAAGAGCGATTGCTGTCAGTGCTTTCTCTCCACCGGAAAGCTGCATCATATTCTGCAGTTTCTTTCCAGGCGGCTGGGAAATGATCTTAATCCCGGCCTCCAGGATATCAGCCTCCTCATCAAGCTCCAGCGTTCCTTTTCCGCCTCCAAAAAGTTCTTTAAATGCTTTGTCAAATTCCTTCTGGATTTCGCCAAACTTCTCTGTAAACTGCTTGCGCATTCCCTCGTCAAGCTCCTGAATGATCTGTTCCAGGGTTTTCTCCGCTGTAACCAGATCCTCATACTGACCGGAAAGAAATGTGTGACGTTCCAGAAGTTCTTTGTAATCCTCTATCGCATTTACATTGACTGGTCCGAGCCTTCTGATATCATCTTTGATCTGAGCTGCCTGTTTCTTCATCTCTGAAAGGTCTGTCAGCTCCTCTTTTCTATAAGAAAGAGCATTATTCGGGGTAATCTCATACTCTGACCACATATAAGCGATCCGTTCCTCCCTGCTCTCTTCCAGCTTCTCCATCTGCCCCTGCAGACGGTAGCATTCTTTATCCAGAAGCCCGATCTGGCCGGACAGATAATCTCTTTTCTCAAAGAATTCTTTATGCCGGGAGTTTCTGCTTTCTTTTTCTTTCTGCAGATTTTCCAGCTGTTCCTTTGACTGTCTCTCGTGCAGGTCTGATTCTTTTGCCTCTTTCTTAAGCTGTGTAATCATCTGCTGCTTCTTTTCCATCTCTTCACTGCTGTGAGCAAGAGACTCATAGATTCCGTCTTTCTCAGTTTGCAGAGCCTTCACTTCTGATCTCAGTCGGCTTAAGTTTTCCTGGTCAAATTTCTCTTTCTGATCAAGGGTGGATAACTGAAGACGAATCTCTTCCAGACCTTTGGAAACCTTTCCTTCTTCCTCTTTCCACTCGTCCAGTTCTGACTGCTTTGTTTCGATAAAACTCTCCAGTTCTTTTTCATCCTGTTTAGAACTTTCCAGTTCCTGCGCGATTCGTTCGTGATCCTGTCTGATCTCCATAACCTGGCGTTTGATTTCTGCCTGGTCTCTGTTAATCTGATCATATCCACTTCGGATTTCTTCTGCCTTTTTCTCCTGCTGTTTGATATTCATTCTGGCAGTATTCTGCTCGATATATTTCTGGCGGAGTTTCTCCTGAAATTCTGCAATCGTGTCACGGATCATATTTCTCTGATTACGATTTTCTTCAATCGCTTTCTGCATTTCCACAAGATTATTCTTCAGCTGACTTACTTTTGTTTCCAGCTCTTCGATCTCACGACGTCTTCCAAGCAGGTTGCTGTTATTCCTGAATGCACCACCTGTCATGGAACCACCCGGGCTTAAGGATTCACCCTCTGTGGTAACCATTCTCAGACTGTGTCTGTATTTCCTTCCAATCATAATCGCATGATCAATATTGTCAACTACCAGCACTCTTCCGAGAAGAAACTTCGTAATCTGCTGATACTGTGGCGCTGTGGTCACAAGTTCACTGGCAATACCGATAACGCCCGGTTCTCTCAGTGCCTCTCTCGGGGTAAATTCTCCTCTTGGACTGATACTGCTCATAGGCAGGAAGGTAGCACGTCCATAACGGTTCTTCTTCAGAAACTCAATCAGTGTTTTCGCCGTCTGTTCATTGTCTGTAACAATGTTCTGGATGCTTCCGCCCAATGCAGTCTCAATCGCGATCTCATAATCTTTGTTTACCTGGATCAGATCCGCAACAACACCCTGGATTCCCGGAACCCGCTCTTTCTGTTCCATAACTCTGCGGATACTGTTTCCATAACCATCATAGCGCTCTGTGATATTCTTAAGTGATTCCAGACGGGAAGCCTCTCTGTGATATGCAGTCTGCCCCATTTCCATCTGAGCGTTCTGTTCTTTCAGTTTCCCCTGAATCTGTTCCGCGCTCTGACTGAGATGCTCACATTCCTCATTCATAGACTGAATCTGCTCTGTGATCTCGTCATATTGTTTCTGCGCTTTGGAAAGAATCGTCTGCTGCTCTTCCTCTTCACTTTTTAATCTGAGGATTCGCTGGCTGATCTCCGCTTTACGGATATCCGCCTGCTCCATCATTGCGTCAAATCTCTGAGCCTTACCTTTTGTGTTTGCACGGCTGTTGAGGATTTCAATGATTTCATTCTTACCATCCTCCACTTCCTGCGTACAGACCTCGATATTCTCCTGCGCTGTCTTTAACTTCTCTTCTTCCTCAGAAAGTTTCGTGCGGACTGTCTTTAACTGCGCATAAATATCTGCTCTCTCTTCTTCCAGTTTTTTCTGCGAAGAAGTTCTTACGGAAAGTTCCTCCTCAATCGTCTGAAGACGTCCCTTGTAATGCTCCTCATTCTGTGCACCTGCAAGGATCTGCTCATTTAATACATTTACCTGGCCTTCCAGCTGCTGTTTATGAATTGCCTGTTCCTGACCGGAAATACGCAGTGCATCCATTTTTGCATTTAAATCTTCCAGCTCCTGTTCCAGACGCTCATATTCAACCTTCGTCTGATCATAGGATTTCCGGGTATCTTTTAACTGATTCTGTGCGATAGCAAGTTTCTCTTCCAGTTCTTTCAGCGCCTGTGCCGTATTCGCAAACTCCATCAGGAACATATTTACATCCAGTTCTTTCAGCGTTTCCCTTTTTGCAAGGTAAATTCTGGCTGTCTCAGACTGCTTCTCTAGCGGTCCCAGCTGTCTGGTAAGTTCTGAAAGGATGTCTGTCACTCGCACCAGATTCTGACGTTCTTCCTCCAGCTTCTTGATCGTGGTATTCTTTCTTCTTTTAAATTTAACAATACCTGCTGCCTCATCAAAAAGCTCTCTTCGTTCTTCCGGCTTTCCGCTTAAGATCCTGTCGATCTGGCCCTGTCCGATAATCGAATAACCTTCTTTGCCAATACCGGTATCATAGAACATCTCGTTGATATCCTTCAATCGGCAGGCACTTCCATTGATCTTATATTCACTCTCACCGGAACGGTAAAGTCTTCTGGTAACTGTAACTTCATTAAAATCAACCGGGAGTTTATGATCGGAATTGTCCAGCGTGATAGCCACCGACGCATAGCTTAAAGGTTTCCTTGTCTCTGTACCGGAGAAAATAACATCCTGCATATTTCCTCCTCGTAAAGACTTGGCACTCTGTTCACCCAGAACCCATCTCACCGCATCGCCAACATTGCTCTTCCCACTTCCATTCGGGCCTACAATGCCGGTAATTCCATTATGAAATTCAAAATTGATCTTCTGGGCAAACGATTTAAACCCCTGTACCTCTATATTCTTTAAATACATAATTCTCCTGTATATTATTACTGCTCACTTCGTGTGTTACTGTTCACTCCGTGCACAGTAACTTTCGCGTTCAGTAATTGTTTATTTCTTAAGCACGCGGATTGCCTGATAAGCCGCGGCCTGCTCTGCTGCTTTCTTGGTATGACCGCTTCCCTGTCCCATTACTTTACCGTTTACTCTTGCATCTACAGTAAAGTTTTTGTTGTGATCCGGTCCTTCTTCTTTTATCAGAACGTATTCTACCGGCTGAGTTCCCTTTTCCTGCACGATTTCCTGCAGGATGGTCTTGCTATCATAAAAGAGCTGTTTGTGTTCAATATCATTCAGGATAAAATTCAGCACAAACTCCTTTGCACTAGCAAAACCACCATCCAGATAAATAGCTCCCAATAAAGCTTCTGTCGCATCAGATACGATAGAATCCCTGTTTCTTCCGCCTGTCATATCTTCTCCTTTTCCAAGAAGCAGAAACTGTGGAAGTCCGAATTCTCTCGCACAATAGGCAAGACTTGGCTCACATACAAGGCTGGCTCTTTTCTTAGTCAGTTCACCTTCCGGGACCTGGGTAAATTTGGCATACAGAAAATCACTGCTGATCAGCTCCAGAACAGCATCTCCCAGAAACTCCAGTCTCTCGTTACATCCCAGCTTACCAAGCTTCTTCTCGTTCGCATAAGAACTGTGTGTCAGTGCCTGTGTAAGATAATGCTTATTTTTGAAATGATATCCAATGATCTCTTCTAATTCTTCTGTTTTTTTGTTCATTCCTTTAACCCTCTCCATACGAGTGGGGCTGTCACCGGACAACCCCATCCTTATTTCATCTTTTATTTGATTGCGCGGATCGCTTCGACAGCGTCACCCACTGTCTGGATCTGCTCTACCGCTTCGTTCTCAAGCTCAATGTCATATTCCTCTTCAATTCCCATGATGATCTGAAAAATATCAAGAGAATCCGCACCCAGATCATCTACAAATGTAGTATCTGCGGTAATCGAATCGGCATCAATGTTTAAGACCTCTGCGATGATCGCTTTTATCTTTTCCAGTTCCATGTACAACACCCTCCTTCCTGTTTCATATTTTTCTTTTTTCATTTATTATCAAATCTTATAGAAAATCTGTTTCTGTCTTAGCTTTTGGTATTTCTTCTTTGTCCTCCAAAATACGCTCAGCAATCTTTTCGTTGATTTTCTCCTGTTTGAACTGTACACACTGGAAAATACCATGCTTGATTTCAATAGCTTTTGCACTTCCATGTGTCTTTACTACCAGTCCCTTCAGACCGAGAAGCGGTGCTCCGCCGTATTCACTTGCATCAAAGGATTTCAGCGTCTCTTTTAATGCCGGTTTTACCAGAAGTGCCCCGACTTTACTTCTAAGACTCGTCATCATTCCCTCTTTGATCTTATGAACCAGAGCAGAACCGACTCCCTCATATAATTTAAGAATTACATTTCCCACAAACGCCTCACATACAACTACATCCGCATATCCTGCCGGGATATCTCTGGCCTCAATACTGCCGATGAAGTTAATGCTCTTGCATTCTTTCAGAAGCGGGAATGTCTCTTTTACAAGTGCATTTCCCTTCTCTTCTTCTGCTCCGTTATTTACAATCGCAACTCGTGGGTTCTTAATGCCAACAACATTCTCCATATAAATAGAACCCATCTTCGCAAACTGTACCAGATGCGATGGACGTGCATCCACATTTGCTCCACAATCGATCAGCAGGGATACTCCGTCGAGCGTAGGAATCAGTGGCGCAAGCGGTGGTCTCTCCACGCCTTTACTTCTTCCTACCAGCACCTGTCCGCCTACTAAAACAGCGCCTGTGCTTCCGGAAGAAACAAAAGCATCTGCTTCCTGTTTCTTAACCATATTCAATCCAACAACGATTGATGAATCCTTTTTCTTACGGATTGCAAAAACAGGCGGCTCTGCTGTCTCAATCACTTCTGAAGCGTTGACAACCTCGATCTGCTCCTTCGGATATCCGGAGTATTTCGCCAGCTCTTTCTCAATTACTTCCTGCTTTCCTGTAAGTATTACTTTTATGTCCTGTCTCTCTGTCACAGCTTCCACTGCAGCCTTGACCGGCTCTACCGGGGCATTGTCCCCGCCCATTGCGTCTACCACAACTCTGACCTGTTCTGCCATATCTATATCTCCTGTTAACTTTCTGATACTGTTCATTTGTATTATTTACACACTGCTCATAATCTGTATGATACTAAAGAATCATCCGCAAAGTCAATAGAATCTGAAAAGTTTCTCTCTTCTACTTCCGTTACTGTTCACTCCGTTCTCAGTAACGTAGCCAAAATTCATTCCAGATTGCCTGCGGCAATGGAATTTTGGCTTGTATGTCTCGGGATTTTGGCATATTTATGCCAAAACACCTCGCGGGATAGTGGTGTGTGAACAGTAACCTACTTCTCATTCTTCTGCGCTTCGATTTTCTCTGCCAAATCATTAAGGTAAACCCAACGGTCCATCTTCTCATCCAGATCTGCCTGCGTCTTCTCTTTCTGCTCCATAATCTCACGAAGCTTCATAGAATTAGTTGCATTCGCCTCCATATCCTTATCAAGCTTCTCCAGCAGTTCCTCCAGAGCAGCGATATCATCATCAATCGTCTCAAATTCCCTCTGCTCTTTATAGGTAAACTTCAGTTTCTGAGGACGATTCTGCTTCCAGTCTGACTGCGCCGCTTTCTTCTTTTCCACATCAACAGCCGCGCCCGAACCATCAGATACTGTTACTCCCTTCCTTGCCAGAGCTTCTGTATAATCCGTATATCCGCCCTCGTACTGCGTCAGATGTCCATCCCCTTCAAAAGCAAAGATCCTGTCCACAATATTATCCAGAAAATATCTGTCATGAGACACCGCGATTACAATCCCCGCAAAAGAATCCAGATAATCCTCCAGAATTGTCAATGTCGGAATATCCAGATCATTGCTCGGCTCATCCAGGAGCAGCACATTCGGTGCCTCCATCAGAACCTTCAACAGGTACAGACGTCTTTTCTCCCCGCCAGACAACTTGGCAATCGGCGCATACTGCATCGCAGAATCAAACAAAAATCTCTCCAGCATCATAGTCGCAGATATCTTACCATCTCTGGTCGGAATATATTCCGCAACATCTCGAATATAATCAATCACACGCTGATTCGTATCCATATCCGGAACTTCCTGCGCAAAATAGCCGATACGAATCGTCTCACCAATCTCCACCTCACCCGCATCCGGCTGCACCACTCCATCTATAATCTTAATCAACGTCGACTTTCCACATCCATTCGGACCAATGATACCCAGACGCTGATTACGAAGCACAATATAATTAAAATCATCCAGAATCTTCTTCTCGCCAAAGCTCTTGCTGATATGATGAAGCTCTATCGTCTTCTTACCCATACGCGTCTCAACAGAATCCAGCTCTACGTTTGCATCCCTCACAGGCGTCTTCCCACTCTTCAACGCTTCCAGACGCTCCAGACGCGCACGCTGCTTCGTACTTCTCGCACGACAGCCCCTCTTCGCCCATTCCAGTTCCATGCGAAGGACACTCTGCCTCTTCCTCTCACTCGCAAGCTCCATCTCCTCGCGCTCCGCCTTCAGCTCCAGAAACTTCGAATAATTCGCCTCATACGCATAAAGATTCCCATGAGAAATCTCCAGAATCTTATTCGTAACCCTGTCAAGAAAATATCTGTCATGCGTAACCATGATCACAACGCCTTTAAAACCTCTCAGAAAATCCTCAAGCCAGGTAACCATCTCATTATCCAGATGGTTCGTCGGCTCATCCAGAAGAAGCACATCACAAGGATTCACCAAAGTCCTCGCCAAAGCCACCCTCTTCTTCTGCCCGCCAGACAAATGATCAATCTTCTCCTCATGATCCACAATTCCCAGCTTATTCAGCACATTCCTGGCCTCGCTCTCCGTACTCCAGTCCTTCTGCCATTTCCCCTCTGCCACATAATCCAGAATCGAAGCCCCCTCCGGAAACCGGGGCATCTGCGGCAGATACGTAATCCGCAGCCCATTCTGCGTAATAACCTGCCCCTCATCCGGCTCCTCCAGCCCACCGATAATCTTCAAAATCGTAGACTTCCCAGTACCATTGATCCCGATAATCCCAATCTTATCCCCCTGATGCACCCCATAAGAAACATCATCCAAAACCACCTTCTCGCCAAACACCTTAGAAACATGCTCTATATTCAAAATATTCATAAATCAAAACCTCTCTCATAATTTTCGTCCCCCTGACCCGGGAACAAATCTGTCTACCATTATACCATTTTTCTCCCTTTTCTAAAACCCCCCAGTTATCCAGAACATCTCCCTCCCAAAACAAACTATTTGTTACTGTTCACTCCGTTCACAGCAACACGCTTCGCGATGCACAGAATTTATGCTAATCGCATAAATTCGCGCGGTATGTCTCGGGTTTTCTGTTGCCAAGCATCCGTAAGAAGCTGCCAGTGGCAGGTTCTGTAGGTGACCTTCGCTCACAAAAAACACCTCGCGGGATATTACCAGTGAACAGTAACAACTATTTTTCTGTGCGTCCCTTTTCAAAGATACAAAAAAACGCTCCCCTTCAGGCAAACCCGAAGGGGAGCATCCCAAACACTATTTGTTTTCAAGAAGAGAGCGTTAGTTCATCTCAGTTCCATTTTCAACTGCATATTTCAGCCCCTGAACCGCAACCGCAATCGTAGCTTCCTCTACAGTTGCACTTCCAAGATCGCCCATATCCAGTGTCAGAGTATCATCATCATTTACAGCAACGCCAAAAGTAAGTGACATTTCAGATATTTCATCAGTAATCGTTACCATACCATTCTCTTCATCAAAAGTACCCTCACCGATAAAACTTACATACTCATCATTGTCATTGATCACGATCACAGAGCAAAAAGTTCCGTCATCATTGTCACCATAAATAAAAGTTTCTCCTGCTTCTGTAACACCAGAATAGCATTCTGTCAGAGTATCTCCCATCTGCTGATAAATCTCGTTATAATCAGCTTCATCACCAGAAGCTTCATAAGGCTCCAGAGTTGCTGTCATCTCCAGGCTGTCCGGATCATAGAGTTCCAGAACATTCTCTTCTTCATTCGCCTGTAACAGATAAGTTACCATATTTTCATCATCATACGTGCCGTCATCGTTTGCAAACTGCATTGCAAGAGCTGTGTATTCCCCGTCTGAAGCCAGACTGTAAACACCTAAAACATCCTGTTCCTCGTCCTTCCACTGACCAAAGAATGAATTATCTTTGTAGAATCCATAAATATCTCCTGCGCTGTCCTGCCAGATACCGGTCAGTGCTTCTGATATATCAGCAACATCTCCGTCATCTGCAGTCTCTTCTTCTGCCGCATCATCCGCAGCCCACACCGGAACTACCATAGAACTTACCATCGCTGCTGCGCAAAGACCTGCCATTAATTTTCTCCAGTTTTTCATATTTCTTACCATTCCTTTCTTAAAATGTGTTTCGTTTCTTACTGAATTTCTATGAGCTTACTATAAAAAATTTTGATAACATTTTCAATATACATGGGATTAAACGACATTTTCTGTGAAATAATGCACATATCTCACAACAATTTGTATCTTTCATAACCACAACTTCATTCCAGACTATCAGTCATAAACTGTATTTTTCCTTGAATATCTCCTGCAAATACGTTAAAATGAAAAGCATATTGCAGATAATTTTCTGGTTACACCAGAGTTTTATCTGATTCAGTTATCCGTGGAGGTGTTCCCTTGAACATTGCAATTCTTGACGATTCCAAGGAGGATCTTAAACAGATACGTTCTGTAATCTCTTCCTATTATAAATCACAAAATACAGACGCAGACATTCATCTATATTCCAGTGCAGAATCCTTTTTCCAGAAATATTCCCCCGGCATTTATGATCTGATCATCATGGATATTTATATGGGTAATATGACCGGTATGGACGCCGCAAAAAAATTACGTGAAGCAAAAGATTCTGCTGCCTTAATTTTCATTACAAGCAGTGATTCTTATGCTGTGGAAAGCTACGATGTCAATGCATCCTATTATCTTCTGAAACCATTTCAGCCGGAAAAACTGTGCAGGATTCTTTCTACCATACAGGTTAAACAATCACAGAATTCCAGATATATCGAACTGGTTTCTGACCGCACCCCTGTAAAGATTCCGGTCCGAAGTATTCTTTATGTAGATACATACCGAAATGCGATCCAGGTACATACAACTGACGCCGGAGTTATCCGCTCCTACATCACATTTCAGAAATTCGAAGAACTCCTTGCCGGCATGAAATGCTTTCTTTCCTGCTACAGAGGATGTATCGTAAACATGGATCATATCGAACAGTCCACCGATGAAGGATTTATCATGGATAATCAGGAACTTGTCACTATACGCAAACGCGGTTCCAACGCAATAAAAAAAGCATATCTGGAGTATCTGTTTTCCTCAGATTCTGAGTAAACAGATACTCTGGTGTGCCAACAAGTTGATTTCTTGAACAATCCGGCTTGTTGATACGCAAAGATATGCCTGTATCCTATATTTCTTCCATTGCTTTCAACGGTATAAAAATGTTAACTTTGAAAATCCCGTTTTCCGTACAGAAAACTGCATAGCCACCTGCTTTCTGCACCACTTCTGTTACCGATGCCGTTCCAATTCCAAGACCTTCATGTTTGGTCGAATAAAATCCATTTTCTTTTCTCTGTATCTCATTTGAATACGGATTTGAAATCTCTATGAGAAGTTTCTTATTTCGTATCCTGGTAAAAATTTTTACATATGGTTTTGCATCTGGCGGCAGAATTTTTACCGCCTCTACTGCATTCTCCAGAAGATTTCCATAAATCTTACATAAATCTGTATCAGAAATGCTGAGATTCTGTGGCAGCATCATATCATATTCAAACGAAATCCCTCTCTGTTTTAACTCTCCCGCATAAAAATGAATCACCGCATCCACTGCCATATTTCTGCAATAACAGATCACCTCCTCTTCCTTCGTCATGGCAGTCGAATATTCCCCAAGATAATCCATCATCTCCTGATACTTTTCCTGCCGGGCATAGGACATGATCACTCGCAGATGATGCCTCATATCATGCCTCATCCTGCTGATCTCATCCATCTTTTCTGTCAGTTCTTCATAATGCTGTTTTTGCATCTGAAGTTTCTGCTCCATCTGGCGGCTGTACTCTCCATATGTAAGCTGAAATCTGTAAGCATTTGCAAGTTCTATCCACAGAGTCAGTCCCACACTTAAAACCAGCACTGCCGCCCCTAATTCCGTAAACCAGCCGCCTATGACCGGCTCATATACTTTCCATATTCTGTCTGCTGCCAGCGAAGCCGCATAGACAATAATTCCTGTCAGTAAAATATTGCTGTATTTTCGCTGAATCTCTTTGATACTCTTAAAAATCAGGTACCCTGCTGTCAGCCATTTCATAACTTCTGTAACCGCTGATATAAAATACAAGCCTCTCGCCGACTGCACTTTACTGCAAAATAATTCCGTCAAAAATACCAGCACACCTACTGCCAGAAGAATGACCGCCAGAATTTCCGGCAGACGTCTCTCATCTTCCAGAATTTTCTGTTGCACAACCACAACACATGCAAACATCAAATAATAAAACAGCGCTTCCATTCCATAACATGGCTGCACCTTTACAGCCATAAACGCATGCAAAACAGGATAAGAGCTATACCCCAGCACGCAGATACACAGAAGACTAAAAAATCCAATTTCCGCTTTTCTGGTTCGGATAAACATATACAAAGCAAAAAGTAAAATACAGAAAGTAAACGCCATATAAACGGAATAAGTCATCACTGATAAGCCTCTGATCAGATTTACCTTAAACGGAGATCCCAGAATCGGGACAAACTGAATTCCCGAGGACACCGAATGTCTGTCTGTCACAGCGATCATAATCTCTGCTGTTCCTTTTCCTTCAAATGTGAATACTCTGTTCTGTATCTGTTCTTCATAATTTTCCGGATCCGGATTTCCAACCTGTCCCACCAGATTGCCGTCTATATACAGATTATAGGAAGAAAAAACCTCTACCAGACCTATGGCATATCTCTTTTCCTTCTCCGGAAGCACAAGTGTCATCCGGTATGTCCCACTTCCGAAAGGAGATCTGTCTTTGTCGCCAAGATCCATTCCTCCGTATTCCCCGATTGAAATATAACGGCTGTAATACTTACCTTTATTCTCCTTTAATTCCTGCGGAGCCAGCAGTACATCCGGATAATATTCCCACTCTCTGGCCAGATAATGAACCGAATCATCATCCGGAACATAGAGAATTCCCTGGATTGGCTGATCTCCTTTTGCTGTATATTTATTATCAAAACGATAGAGCAAAAAGAATACTCCCATAGATACAGTTAACACTGTCACTATGAGCATCAATGAATATTTCCAGTTTTTCTTCATTGTGCACCCCCTTTGCTCCATTGCGCTGCGGGACAGTTTTTTATCCGCCCATGTGTTATTGAATTGTTATCTTTTTTACTTCCTGTGTTTTTTTCTCAGAATCAAAAATCCAGTCAGAAGCACCGCTCCTGCTATTATCAAACCCAGAGAATTTTTTACAGATTGTTTCAAATCTTTCCCTGTCAACAAACTTTCCCTGTGTTCTGATTCTTCTGATTCCTGAACTGCACCGGTATCATTCATGTCAGAAAGAATCTCTCCATCTTCCTGCATAATTTCGTCTGTTACTGCCACTTCTGTCTCAGAATCTTTCACCGAAAATCCCGTCTGATCTGCTCCTGCCTCTCCTTGATTTTCCTGGACGCTGTTTGATGACTGTCCATCTGTAATAAAATAATCTCCGGTTTTATCAAGTGTCACCTGGAGAACCTTCTGTTCCTCCTGATAGCTCTTTGCATACTGATTTCCCTGCGTATCTTCAATGACCACCGTTTCAGGTGACTGAATTCCTTTTAACACTGAGATTGGTATCTTCACTACAGTCCCCGGAATCTCCGTCACTTCCTCTCCTCTGACAAAAATCCTCAGAGAAAATGCCAACTCTGCTGTTTTTTCAATGCGAACCTGCACCTCATCATTTTCATTTACCTTCCATGCATTTACCGTTTCCGAAGAAACCGTGACAGAAATCCCCTGCTTTTCAAATTTTGCACTGCCATTCTGCTGTATCATCAAAAGTAATCTACGCCCGCTGACAGCAGTGATCACGTCTGTGCTCAGCTCTGTCACTGAATCGTTGGTCGTATCGGTTTCTGCTGTCACCTTCGTTCCTGATTCTTTATTGCCTGTATTCCTGTTATCCTGTCCATTACCAGCATTTGCAGAATTATAATTATAAGATCCATTTTCATAACCTGCTTCTTCTGATTCCTGATTCTGGGCATTGTCAGCTTCTGCCCCATCAGGAACAGGAGCTATTGTAAGTTTTATTTCCGGCGCTTTCTGCACAATATCCGGAAGATTCTTCTCATCTCTGTCCGAAAAATTTCTCTCATGCCAGTATTCATTTACAATAAATTCATCATTGTAGGAAAAAGAATAGATTCCGGTGCTGCCCTTTTCATGGACAACACAAATATCATAAGTATTTCCCTTCTTTAACACTTCCCGGCAGTAGAGCAGCACTCCCCGGGACGTGATCTCCACAAGTTCTTTATCTGCTTTCTGATAGCTTCCTTTGTTTTCACGAATATAAACCTGCATATTCTGAAGATCTGCTTTTGAAAATCCGTCCATTAACATAGGAAATTCAATCATATCTACCGCAGGCATACTGTAAGTGTCAATCTGTGGATTTCCTTTTTTCTGCACTGAAATATATGCACATGCCTCAGGAAGTGTCAGATCATCTGACAGCTCATACCCCTGAGGAATCACGAAAGTTCCCGTCAGTTTATATACCCCTGACTTTGAAGTATTTACCCGACTTACATCCCACGATGACTCCAGCATGATCTCCGGATTCTCTGCTGTATTTTCAAACTTTTGAGCTGTACTGACACGAAGTTTTATATCCTCTGTCAGTTCCTCCTTTATTTTTTTCAGATTTGCGCCCGTTTTTACAGCATACGCGGCACATCTGCTTAAGTATTTCTCATCGCTGGTATCGTAAGACCGAATACAATTTCCAGGTTTCTGGATATCTCCAATCTGGCTATATTGATAACTGTAAATATTCAGACTTCCATCTTTAAGATACCGAAAACGCAAAGTGCCAGTCTGCTTTTTACCATTGTCATATGTCACCAGTATAGAATATGTATTTCCGGCAGTCATACTCTGGTTGGAAACATACAAACCCTCCTCATCACAAAAAGCAAAGCCTTCTTCTGTCAGATTCAGCCACTGTCCGTTGTCTTTTTTCAGATATGCTTCCATAGAATCCGGATTTTCCTGCTGTATCCATGGAAAAATATATAAACCGGCGGCAGTCAGCCTGTAATAGGTATTGATGTCCGGTTTATCCTGATACTGGACAGAAACTGTTGTCTGTACCTGCGGACTCGAAATCCCACCCAGATCATATTCCTCCGGCAGTTTCAGCACACCTTTTATTGTATAAACGCCAGCCAGTTTCATATTTACAGAAGAAACATTCCAGACTACCGGAATATGCAATGTCTCCGTATCCGTATAAACCGTATAGGATACCTCTGCCAATTTCTCAACGATCTCATCACTGTCCTTATTCAATTCAACAGCCACTGCAGGGATATCCCTGGGCTCGATCACATCATGAACAGTAATCGCCTGTGCCCAAATCTCTGTCGGACTTTTTAACAGACAGAGCCCCAGCGCACAAAAAGCCAGCACTGCTAATACAATTACACCTTTTTCTTTTTTTATTTTCTTCTCTGTTACCATAATAACGCCCTTTTCATTCACGCATAGCCAAAAAGAATCCCGCAAGCAGGATTCTCCGCCTGCGCTGGTTCTCTTTAACGATATAATTCTCTCCGCTGCAGTACAATCCAGCCCGAAGGCCTTTTCATATCACAGGAATATTATGGAGTATAATTTCCAATAATATAAAAACAGCAACTTATTTTTCATGTATATCTTCAGATTACCCTATCTGAGAACTTTTAGCAACAGACATAGGATAAATCGCATTTTTTCATGAAAAATGAGTTACTGTTTATATGTTTATTCTACTTTTCTTTTTTTCCCGGGAATTTCATAAAATAATATACAATGAATAAGACCGCTGTAATACTCCATGAAACCGGATAGCTGAGCATGATCGTGTTAATTCCAGGATACATCTGTCCTGCTGTAAAGAGCCAGAGGATTCGCAGGGAACATACCCCGCCGCATGTAAGGATCATTGGCACCAGAACTTTTCCGGTTCCACGTAGTGCGCCGGAAAGAATTCCAATGATTACATAAACAAAATAGGATGGCAGTAAAAAACGGCTCATATGCACACCATGAGCAATTACTGCACTGTCTGTCGTAAATAAGCGGTAAATCCATGGTGCACCTCCATACATCAGCAGGATCATCACTGCCGAACTTACCATACTCATGATCATACAGACACTTACACTCTTTCGCATTCTGTGATATTTGCCTGCCCCGAAGTTCTGCCCTACAAAAGTAGTAATGGAAATCGCAAACGCATTAATCACCATCCAGAATATAGCATCGATTTTTCCCAGTGTTCCCCAGGCTGCCACTGTATCTGTTCCGAGATTATTTACAAATACCTGTATCACAATATTCGATATATTATACATTACAGATTCCAGCCCGGCCGGAATGCCGATGCAAAGTACCGATAACAGCATCCTCTTGTCAAACCGAATCCGGCTGATTTTCAATACATAGATTTCCCTGGTCTTTAATAACATTCCTGTTACGATCAGCGCACTGACCACCTGGGAAGTAACTGTCGCAATTGCCACTCCGACAATTCCCATGTGAAATGCCACAACGAAAAACAAGTCTAACACAATGTTTAAAATACATGTCACGATCAGAACATACAATGGTCTTTTGGAATCTCCCACCGCACGCAGGATCGAAGCTCCCATATTGTAGATCAGGTTGAAAATGATCCCGCCAAAATATATCTGAAGATAAATAGCAGAATCATCTACCACATCCGCCGGTGTCTTCATGAGTAACAACGCCGGTCTGGCAAAAAAGATTCCCACAATTGTAAGAACCACACCTGCCGCAAGCGAAAATGCAAACGCCGTATGTAATGCCTTGCTTAGGTCCTTCTTATCTTTCGCCCCATAAAACTGGGAGATTACAACCGCAGCCCCCGAGGACAATCCAACAAAAAAGCCTACGATCAGATTGGCAATCTGACTGGCCGAACCACCTACTGCCGCAAGTGCCTGTTTACCTACAAATCTTCCCACAACAATCGTATCTGCCGTATTATAGATCTGCTGAAAAAACGTTCCAAATACAATAGGAAAGAAAAATAACAGCAGCTGTTTCCAGATCACACCTTCCGTGATCTGGTTTACCTTCTCCTTTTCATTCATTTCCTTTATTCCTCATCCATTTTATTTTATAGTCCCCACCCACTGCTTATTATTCTTCGCAACCTCCGCAGGGGACTTACCTGATTCGGTTAAAAACAATTTTTAATCCCCATTTGATACTACTGTACCGACAAATTTTCACATACAAAAAAGCAGGCACCCCAGTAGATGGGACAACCTGCCATGCTTTGTAATCATTAAGAATTAGTCTTCAACTTTAATGATTTCCTTTTTGTTGTAGCTTCCGCAAGCTTTGCATACTCTGTGCGGCATCATCAGTTCGCCACATTTGCTGCATTTTACAAGGTTCGGAGCGCTCATTTTCCAGTTTGCTCTTCTCTTATCGCGTCTTGCTTTGGAAGATTTATTCTTCGGACAGATGGACATTATGTTACACCTCCTTAAATTTACTAAATATATCACTGATAGCTGCCATACGGGGATCCTTAGGTTCCTCGACGCATCCACAAGGACCGTCATTGAGGTTTTTCCCGCACTGGCTACAGATTCCTTTGCAGTCTTCTCTACATAAAACCTTCAAAGGCCAGCTCATCAGTACCTCAAGATAGACCAGCTGGTCCACATCCAGGTCCATACCTGTGAGATAAGAACTCTCGTCCAGATCATTCACACGGTCTTCATCCGTAAGCTTCATATCAAGTTTTCGCTCGATTTCTAAAGGAATCTCTGTTGAAACCTCCTCAAGACATCTGTCACAGGGAATACCTACGGTAATCTTACCTGTTCCTTTAATCTCAAGATTTCTGTCACCTGTATTCGTAATAGTAAGCTCTACCGGCTCTTTTGCAAGCACCGGAAAACTTCCTGACTGAAAGGTGATCGTATCCATTCCAAACTCTACTGTTTTCTGAATACGCATTCCCTCACTGGATGAAATATCTGATAAATGTATCTGCATACTTTTCTCCTATCCACACTTGTTTTATTATACATACCGTCTTTGCTTTTGTCAACGATAAATTAGAAAAATTTCACATTTTGTCAAGTAATATTCCTTTACGGGATATCTTCTTAAAAACACCGCAAGGTGCAAAGAAGGGTGCCCCTGACAGGATACACCCTTCTCTTCTATATAAATATAGTTTTATACGAACTATATTTCTCTCGTCCGGACACATTACAGGCACTTTATTGCCTGATCTGATTAAACCAGTGCTACAGTCTCTCTGCAGATTGCAAGCTCTTCGTTTGTAGGAATTACAGCAACTTTAACTTTGGAATCCGGTGTGGAAATTACGATTTCTTCTCCACGAACACCGTTAGCTTCTTTGTCAAGTGTAACTCCGAGGTATCCAAGATAGCTTACAACTTTCTCACGTACAGGAATAGCATTCTCACCGATACCTGCTGTAAATACAATTGCATCTACACCATTCATAGCTGCAACATATCCGCCAACGAATTTAGCGATACCATAGCAGAGAACGTCGATTGCGTTAGCTGCATCTTCGTTTCCGCCCTGAGCTGCATCGTTCAGGTCACGGAAGTCACTGGATAATCCGCCGGATAATCCAAGAAGACCAGATTTCTTATTAAGAACGTTCATCATACCTGCGATATCAAGGTTTTCTTTCTTAGCGATGAATTCCATGATAGCCGGGTCGATGTTACCGGAACGTGTTCCCATAACAACACCTTCAAGCGGAGTAAGACCCATTGTTGTATCTACACACTGTCCGTTTACTACAGCACTGATGGAAGAACCGTTTCCAAGGTGGCAGACGATAACTTTGGAGTTATCTTTGTCAAGACCAAGGAATTCAACAGCACGTTTGGAAACGAAGCTGTGGGATGTTCCGTGGAAACCATATCTTCTTACTTTGTAGTTCTTGTAATATTCGATTGGAAGACCATAGAGATATGCTTTTGCAGGCATTGTCTGATGGAAAGCTGTATCAAATACTGCTACCTGAGGCACTCCCGGCATAAGTTCGGAGCATACACGGATACCGATCAGGTTTGCAGGGTTATGAAGTGGTGCAAGGTCATTGCATTCTTCTACTGCTGCGATTACTTCGTCTGTGATCACTACAGATTTGGCAAATTTCTCACCGCCATGTACAACACGATGTCCAACAGCGTTTACTTCTTTCAGGCTTCCGATTGCACCTGTTTTGTCATTTGTGAGGGCATCCAGTACCATCTGGATTGCTTCTTTATGTGTAGGCATTGCAGCTTCTGTGATTTCTTTGTCACAGCCTGTTTTCTGATATACTAATCTTCCGTCGATACCGATTCTCTCGCAGAGACCTTTTGCAAGAACTGCTTCTGAATCAGAGTTGATCAGCTGATATTTAAGGGATGAACTTCCACAGTTGATTACTAATACGTTCATTTTCATATTCTGCCGGCAACAAATTTCGAATACTGTCAATAATCCTGACACAAGTCTTCGAATATTTCTGCCAGCTTTTCCTTTCATATTATAATATTAATATTCTCATCATTTCCAGGGAAATATGAGTAATGATATCAAAGGCATCAGAATCAGAAATATCTCCTCCGATGCCTTTAACATTATGTAGTCGATAAAACAATTCTCAGTCCGCTTTACTGTCTGACTGAAATCTTATTTGTTGTCGTCAGCCTGGCACTGTACTGCTGTGATAGCTACTACACCAACGATATCGTCTGCAGAGCATCCGCGGGACAGGTCGTTTACAGGTTTAGCGATACCCTGTGTTACAGGTCCATAAGCTTCTGCTTTTGCAAGGCGCTGTACAAGTTTGTATCCGATGTTACCTGCATCAAGGTCTGGGAATACAAGTACGTTAGCTTTACCTGCAACTTCGCTTCCAGGAGCTTTAGAAGCACCTACGCTTGGAACGATAGCTGCATCAAGCTGGAATTCTCCGTCAAGTGCAAGTTCCGGATTCTGCTCTTTTGCGATTCTTGTAGCTTCTACAACTTTGTCTACATCAGCATGTTTTGCACTGCCTTTCGTGGAGTGTGAAAGCATTGCAACGATTGGTTTCTCCTGAACAAGAAGTTCGAAGGATTCTGCAGAAGATGCTGCGATTGCTGCAAGCTCTTCTGAAGTCGGGTTCTGGTTCAGACCGGAATCAGCAAATACAAATGCGCCGTTTGCGCCGTATTCGCAGTTTGGAACTACCATTAAGAAGAATGCGGATACAAGTTTTGTACCTGGTTTTGTCTTCAGAATCTGAAGACATGGTCTTAATGTATCAGCTGTAGAGTGACATGCACCGGATACCATACCGTCTGCATCGCCCATTTTTACCATCATTACACCATAGTACAGATACTGGTTAAGAAGAATCTCTTTAGCCTGATCCGGTGTCATGCCTTTTTTCTGTCTTAATTCTACTAACTTGTCAATGTATCCCTGTGTTTTCTCTGATGTAGCAGGATCTACGATCTGTGCGCCGGAAATATCATATCCGTCTTCAGCTGCACTCTTTTTAACAGCTTCTTCGTTACCAACAAGGATAACCTTTGCAATTCCTTCTTTTAAAATTTTCTCTGTAGCTGCCAGAGTTCTCTTATCTTCTGTCTCCGGAAGTACGATTGTTTTTACGTTTGCTTTTGCTCTCTCTTTGAGTGTGTCAATAAATCCCATGATTAAAATGGCTCCTTTCATATAGCAGTTCTGATATCACAATGTCTGTGTACCAGATATCATTACCATTCACCGGATATATTCCGTGAACTGTAATCTGTTTTCTGCGCTGTTTTCATTATAACTCCTGAAGCCTTGTATTTCAAGCATCTGAATGGTAGAATATGACATAAAAAAGTTTTTTTTAAGATGCAATATGGTAAAAAAAGAGAACTCTACAGAATTTCAGAAAGGAGCATCTGTGTAAATTTATGAAAACAGCAGGAATTATTGCAGAATATAATCCTTTTCACAAAGGACATGAATATCAGATCCTGTATGCAAAGGAAAAGTTAAAGGCAGATTATGTTATCGTTGCCATGAGTGGAGATTACGTACAGCGCGGCACCCCTGCTCTCATCTCCAAACATGCGCGGGCGGAAATGGCTCTGCGGTGCGGTGCAGACCTTGTGCTCGAAATGCCGGTATCTGTCTCTACGGCAAGTGCGGAAGCCTTTGCAATGGGCGGTGTTTCCCTGTTGGACAGCCTTGGTGTTGTTGATATGCTATGTTTCGGAAGTGAGTCAGGGGAGATCAGCGCACTGAAAGAACTGGCTGAGATCCTTGTAGAAGAACCGGAAGAATATAAGAAGCTGCTGAAAAGCTTTTTAAGCGAGGGTCTGACTTTTCCCGCTGCCAGAAGCCAGGCGCTGACAGAATATTTTAAGAATCCACGCAACTTCAGCGGTGACGATTTTGACGGAGTCCTTACTCCTCTGTTAAATGAAGTGACACAGATTCTGAGCACTCCCAATAATATTCTGGGAATCGAATACTGTAAGGCACTTCTCCGCCTGAACAGCCGGATCCGCCCTGTCACCCTCCGCAGGGAAGGGATGGGGTATCATGAAACCACTGTCCCTGAAGGAGATTCAGCAAGCCCCTCCCCTGATTTACAGTCATCCACTGATTTTTTTGCATCTGCAACTGCTATACGCAGTCTTATTCAAGATTCGGGAAGCAGCCATCCAGAGGCAATCTCAGACATAAATAATCCAGGCAGAAATTCGGATAACAAAATTGTCAATATACTGTCATCCCAGATTCCGCCAGATGCTTTTTACGTTTTCAAAAAGGCGCTGGACTCCGGTGAATTTCTCACAGAAAATTCTCTGGACTCTATTCTTTCTTACTGCCTTATGAAGGAAAATGTAGAAAGCCTTTCTTCCTATATGGATGTTTCCGAGGATCTTGCACGAAGAATCATAAATCAGCAAAACCTTCTGACGTCCTTCTCCCAGTCTGTTGCTGTTTTAAAAACCAGAGAGCTTACTCAGACAAGGATACAGAGGGCATTGCTTCATATTATATTAAATATCCATACTGTGCCGACACAGATTCCCTTTGCCAGAGTTCTTGGTTTTTGCAGGGAAAGCAGTGAACTGCTAAGCCAGATCAAGCAGCACAGCCGAATTCCTCTTATCACCAAGCTTGCGGACGCCCAAAATCTTTTGGACAATGAAGGAAATCAGATTTTATCTGAAACTGTTTTTTCTTCCAATTTATATGAAAAACTTCTGTGTCTGAAAACCGGCAGAAAATTCTGTCACGAGTCCCAGAAACAGCTTATTATCATATAATTCTTGTTGTTTAAATTCACTTATGTTAAAATATAAACAGTGAGGATAAGGATATAAAATAAGGAAGGAGGAAAAGAAAAATGAAAGCGAATTCAGGTTTGAAAAAGAACAGAACAAAGATTCAGATGGTGCTTACCGCCCTGGTAATCTTATCCGTTGTACGTCAGTTTTTCCTGGGAAATTACCACAATATGTTTCTGGGAATCTTAACATTGATCCTTTTTATGGTTCCACAGTTTCTGGACAGAAAACTGAACGTCACAATACCACCGGGACTGGAGACAGTCATTCTGATTTTTATCTTTTCAGCAGAAATTCTGGGTGAGATCAATGCCTTTTATGTAAAAATTCCTATCTGGGATACCATTTTACATACTACTAACGGTTTTCTGATGGCTGCCATCGGATTTGCACTGATCGATCTTTTTAACCGCAGTGACAGGTTTTCCATTAAAATGTCACCGTATTTTGTAGCTTTTTTTGCATTCTGTTTTTCAATGACTGTTGGTGTTATGTGGGAATTCTTCGAATTCAGCATGGACTGGTTTTTTGGAATGGATATGCAGAAGGACTGGATCGTACCAGCCATCAACTCTGTGAAGCTGAATCCTACCGGTGCAAACGTTCCCATCCATGTAGATGTTCAGTCCCTGGTCGTTAACGGTGAGACCTGGGATCTGGGAGGCTATCTTGATATTGGTATTGTTGATACCATGAAAGATCTGATCGTAAACTTTATCGGTGCAGTAGTATTTTCTATCATCGGTATTCTGTATCTGCGAAACCGCGGAAAAGGAAAACTGGCAGCTTCTCTGATCCCGCAGGTACGCAGCAAGCAGGAAGAAGAACTTTCTTCCAAAGATCAGTAAGATCGTTACTGTTCACTCCGTTCTCAGTAACGCAGCCAAAATTCATTCCAGATTGCCTGCGGCAATGGAATTTTGGCTTGTATGTCTCGGGATTTTGGCATATCCATGCCAAAACACCTCGCGGGATAGTGGAGTGTGATCAGTAACGTAAGATTCACAGCTACCGAAACTGGCGCACTTTTCTGGAAATATTCTCCAGTTCTTCTCTGGAAAGCTCAGGAAGTCTTTCCAGCTGATCCATAAACATGGCAAGTGTCTCTTTTCGCTGCATTTCCACCATCTGGGTGTAGAAATTGACCACTACCCCGGTGGCAATGGCAACTACAAAAAGCGAATAGATTGTCAGAAGAATGGAACACATTTTTCCAATGAAAGTAACCGCAACTACATCGCCAAATCCGGCAGTGGAGATCACCGCATAGCAATACCACAGTGCATCTCCGTATCGGTTAATGTCTGGTTCAACCAACTGGATCACTGCTGCTATAGCAAAAATAAACACAATAAAACCAATGATAATTTTATCTGCACGAGTCCGTTTTAAAACACTGCCTAATACTTTAATTCTTTTCATGTACCTGTCCTCCAATGAAATAATCTATTGTCTGAAATTAATTGAAGTATAGTATAAAACGGTTTCACCTGCAACACAAAAGCTTTATGACATGTAAAGGAGAATTCTCGCATGAAAGAAAACCATTATGTCGGTTTTTACAGCTATCTGTCCTTTCAGATAGCTGTAAAACTCTGTACATAATGGTTTTTTATTTACCGAAACCGTTTAATATTTCATCTGCTACAATATTTATTTTCATAATAACCGGAATAGAAATCTCTCTTTTATACATCTATATCTGATATTCTCAGAGAAAGCATGGTAATATCATCAAACTGTGGCGAATCCCCCACAAATCCATCAATTTCTTTATGAACTGCCTGCAGCAGCTCTTTACAGTCTTCATATGTAGCCGAATTTAAGCCCTCCATCATCCGCTCTGTGCCAAATAACTCATTTTCTGCATTTGTAGCCTCTGCAACTCCATCTGTATATACAAAAATCATATCACCTGGTTCAAGTGTAATTTCATATTCTGTATATTTCATATCTTCCATGCCTGCCAGCACAAATCCATGTCTGTCTTTAAGCAATTCAAACTGTCCATTTTTTCTTCGGATAGCAGGATACTCATGTCCTGCATTTGCACAGATCATTTTTCCTGTTGAAATTTCAAGCAGACCAATCCATACTGTTACAAACATTCCTGCTTCATTATTTTCACACAGCTGATTATTTACTTTTTCCAGAATATATTTAGGAGACATCCCTGTCTGTGCCGCACTTTTTATTAATGTTTTTGAAATCATCATAAACAGCGCTGCCGGAACTCCTTTTCCAGATACATCTGCCATAACAATTGCCAGATGATTATTATCCACCAGAAAGAAATCATAAAAATCTCCACCAACTTCTTTTGCCGGAGTCATAGAAGCAAAAATATCGAACTCTTTTCTTTCCGGAAAAGCCGGAAAAATACATGGAAGCATATCTGCCTGAATTTTTGCTGCAACATCAAGTTCTGCTCCGATTCTTTCCTTTTCAGCGGTTACCTTTTGCAGATTATCCAGATATTCATCCAGTTTTTCCAACATATAATTAAATGAATTCCCCAATTCTTCTATTTCATCACCAGTATTGATAGAAATACTTTTTTTATGAAATTCACTGGAAAGTGTAATATCCTGTGTAAATTGCGCCAGTTTTCCCAATGGATTTGTGACCGCTTTCCGCACAAACAAAATATAAAAAACTATACCAACAGCTATGATACCGAAAGAAATACCAAACATCATATATAAAATACTGTTAAGATGTTGTCTTACCTGCTTCATATCCAGAATATACTGAATTTCAGCTATCGCCTTTCCGTTTTCATCCAGAATCGGGCACACAGCAGTATAATTGTATCCATAACTGTTATCTGTAACAAGAGGCATAGGTGGTGCCTCATTTTTTGAATAATAATCCCAGATCACATGATAATTTTGCAGATCATCATCTCCATTTGCCGCATCTGTATACAGAATGTCTGATGCATAAGGAATCTGATTCTCAGGAAGATCCCCCATGCTTTCCACACAGGTATCAATATAAAATGTTACACTGTCTTCATCCGGAACAACAAGTGATAAATAAGTAACTTCATTATCTTCCTTTAATTTATTCATCAACTCGTACATTTCACGATAAGTTTCTGTCTGGTCACCATCTGCTGCAATAATAGTTTTTACGTCTTCTTCCGAAAGCATTTCAGCAATGGTTTTACTCCCGATCAGTACACGTTCTGCATAGGCATTTTCATAATATTTTTTTGAACTGGTGTAACTGAACAGTGAAATTGAAAGAGTAAGCACTACCCCAAGAGTTACTAATGATATCACAAATTTGGGCAACAGCTTTATCTTCATTGCATCTCCTCCTTTAGCTCTTTTATGTATATCTCTGCTGAACAGGTACATCGTCCCTTACAGACAGGACATATTAATTTTTCATTTTCATACCACATATTTTTTACAGTCAGTAAATGTTCAAATTTAAATTTACGCAAATTACTTTCCATAGGAATTTCATCATATTTTTTCCAGAAGGCTCCCAGCATATAATCTGCTTTTAATATTTTCTGCGAATACTCTATAGCAAAAGAAAACAAAATTTCTGATAAGCCCTTATTCCTCATTTTCGGTTCGATTCCTATAGAGCGGAAATTAACAAGCGTATTTTTTTCAGAGCCCATCAGATTTTTTAATACTGCCTGATCTATTTTCAGAAAATCTGCCATTTCATTCTGACTTGTTTTTTGAAAATATACGTAACCACAGAGCATGTTTTCCTGATTTTTTAAAAGAAAAATAAAGCTGTCAGGATTTACTGCCGCATCTCTTATCTCACTTTCGGAATAAAGTTTTTCTCCTACACATTGATCACACATTCTGACAACTGCCGAAATATCCGTTATTCCCATTTTTTTAATTCTGATATTTTTTTCTTTATTCTCCTGTACAAATGTCATATACTTCTCTCCCAGCTATCTGCAACATGTAAAAATCATGACTCCGCATGCAACGTAAACAGACTTTTCTACAAATTCTTTTCGAAATATTGCATAATGCTGTTTTACTTTCCTTTTAATTCCAAAATAATCAGAATCTTCCGGTTCTGTTTCACAAAGATATGCATAATCCAATGGAAGATATGAAAAAAATGTATCAAAAATAAGTTCCTTTTTTTCTTTCTCCTTTTCTTTGGCATTCACACATTTACTATGAACTACAATCTTATGATATCCGCTTTTTTTCAGGTATCTTTTTATCTTCTCTCCAGAGTGCCGATTGCCGGAAAGCGGATCTCTCTGGCATATATCAAGAAAAAGTTTCATCCTTTTTTGTTCATCCGGAACCATTGTGCTAAAGCGGTCTTCTGCATCAATAATCATCATCGTTCCATTTTTTTTCAGATATTTTTTTAATCGGCATAACAGTTTCTCAGGTTCTTTTAAATGCATTAAGACAAATGAAATATTAATTACATCATATCCTGTTATTTTTTTCTCTTTCATATCTTTCTTCAAGACCATTTCCAGTCCACTGTCTTCTAAATCTGCCTGATAAAATACAAATTTTTCTCCTTTATATCTGGTATTTGCGAATGCAACCAGTTCTTTATGGTATTCTATACCTGTTACACTTTCGATTTCTTTTCTATCGAATCGCTCTACTGTTTTCATACCATTATTGCAACCAATATCAAGGACAGCCTGCCCTCTTTTCTTTCGGAATATATGATTATAAACCGGTCCTTCATATTCTTCCAGCAACTGATTCTGATTCTTTAAACGTTTTATTTCATCATCCAGCACATATACATCTTTTATCTGATCCATCATTTTTTCCTTATTATTTTGTCCTTCGTACTCTGCCGAACTGTCTTAAATGCATTATTTACGAGGATTGCTATAGTTGTTTATAAAATTCCCATGAAATATATTTCGTAACTGTTCCGTTCCTTCACAGTTACGAGATCGTAGACTACTGAATAGTTAATATATTTCATAATTCATAAAATCAGGTAGAGATAATTAAAAATCAGTTTTCTCTGATAATCGCAGTATTTTGTTTTTTTCTGAATCATCTTCAAGACTGCATGATCAATTTCATCTCCATCCGATTCAAACGGATTATAATCTGCCACATCATCTCGGATACGCATGATATATTCTCCCTGATCATCTACCAGTCGTATTGCAATCGAACATTCCTTTTTTTCTTTATCTACCGCAAATTTAATGATATTCAATATTACTTCTTCTACTACAAAATTAATCATAAATGCCTGTTTAAAGTTAATTTCCCATTCCTCACTGATTTTTTCAAGATCCGATGAAATTTCCGCAATACTGTCTTTATTAATTACATAAGCTTTTTCATAAGAGCGCAAAACTGTAGAACAGTCTTTTTTCAGCATTTCTTCTGTGTTAGACCTGATATGGACATACAACAAAAAAAGAATACCTGTTCCTTCACAGCATAAATATGTAATTCCCAATCCATTTGTGCCGAAACGGGGAATAAAAATATTTCCCAAAATCAGCATCATCATAAAATTTCTCAAAACAGACATAATACCTGCCGGTTTTGCTCTGGAAAGACTTTGCCAGAAAGAAGTCATCACTGCATTAATTCCTGTGAGCGTAATGCTTAATGCGAAAATCCGAAAGCCTTTTGCAAACAACTGTATCTGCCCGGAATCTGTGACTCCAAATAATTGGATAATCTGCGAAGCAAATACCATATACAGACCGGATATCGCTATGCCTGCACACATAACCACTTTTAACGCTGTATAAACCACTTTCATAATACTGTCAACATCTTTTTCTCCCTTAAAAATAGTAACCACGGGAGTAAGCGCAGATGAGGCATCATCTGAAACAGCATATGCAAATGTAGACATCGTATAAAGAATACTGTAAAACGCCACCAGCGAAACTCCATCGCTTTGTTTCACAAGCAGCCTGTTAAATACACTTATTACAACTGCCTGAAAAAGAAAAGCAGAACCTGTCCCAAATCCATTTTTAACAAACTCAATCAAAATATCTTTCTCAGGAACTGCCAGGCCCAAATGAAGAAGTGTATGCTTTCTCATAAAATGTGTCAGCAAAACCAGAACACCGCAAAAAGTAGCAATGCACAATGCAAGCGATGCACCCTTAATGCCAAAATTCATAATTCCCATGAACAGAATATCCAAAACAATGTTGAGCACAATCAGAACAACCGATGCCGCTGCTGCCGTCTTCGGATCTCCATCACTGCGCACTGAATAAGAAAGAATATAATAAAAAATAAATGCACCTGCGCATAAGAAAACTATAAAAATATAAGACTCTGCCAGATTTATGATCGTATCTGTAGCTCCAATTGCATATAAAAGTTTTCTGCCACCCAAAATTCCTGTCACCATACACACGACTGTTTCCACCAGACCTGCCGTAAGCTGTATATGAAATAATTTATTTGCTTCTTCGGTTTCAGATTTTCCAAGAGCCTGTCCGATCAGAACGTTAGCCCCAACAGCCGTTGTCACTGACAGTAAAGCAAAAAGCAAAAAAACAGGAGTTGCTATATTGGTCACTGCCAGGCCATCACTCCCTATATAATTTCCTATTAAAACAGCATCCACAAGTGTAGATACAGCAGTTCCCAAAGCAGAAAATATTCCCCATATCAAAAACATTCTGTATGCATTTACAGCAAATTTCTTCTCCACAGCAATTCTCCTTTTTATTTTTTAGTGCTCCTGATTTCCATCACTTGCATACATTTTAATAATTATACCTTGCATACCTGCATTTTGTCCAGCGATTCCGGAGATGGCAGCTCTCTTTTCTTAACAATAACTATCCTTAATATTTGTTACTGTTCACTCCGTTCACAGTAACTTTGCCAAAATTCATTCCAGATTGCCTGCGGCAATGGAATTTTGGCTTGTATGTCTCGGGATTTTGGCATATTCATGCCAAAACACCTCGCGGGATAGTGGTATGTGAACAGTAACTAATATTTTTCTTTTCATCTTTTTACTCCTTGTCAAGCGGATATTCGCAATCCGCTTTGCCACTTGCTCATAACCGAACAGGAGACTAATCATTAGTTGATTAGCCTCCTGCTCGATTGATATCATTATTTCTCACCAGAAAGAAGAATGCGGTCATTATCCAGCATCTTTCCGGCACCCGTCTTAAATTTCTCCAGAAGTCCTTCTACCGTCAGGCCCTTCTTCTCTTCTTCGTGAATATCCAGCACAATATTTCCGGAATCCATCATCAGGATACGGTTTCCAAGATCCAGCGCAGACTGCATATTGTGAGTGATCATCAGACAAGTCAGCTGATGTTCCTCCACGATTCTCTTCGTAAGATTCAATACTTTCTCTGCTGTTCCCGGGTCAAGGGCTGCTGTATGCTCATCCAGTAACAACAATTTCGGTGGATTCATAGTTGCCATCAAAAGTGTCAGCGCCTGTCTCTGTCCACCGGAGAGAAGTCCTACCGGCTGAGTCATACGCTTCTCAAGTCCGATATCCAGAAGTTTCAGTTCTTCATGGAATCGCTCTTTCTCCTGCCTGGACACATGGGAAAGCCATCCGCCTTTTCCTGCCGCAAGCGCCAGATTCTCTTCTATCGTCATTCCCGGCGCTGTTCCTCTCATCGGATCCTGATACAGACGTCCGATCGTTTTTGCACGCACATGCTGTGGCATAAAAGTAATATCCTGTCCATCCAGCATGATCACTCCGGAATCTGTAAGGAAATCTCCGCAGATTGCATTAAAAAGCGTTGATTTTCCTGCTCCGTTAGAACCGATGATCGTTGCAAAATCACCTTTTTCCAGTTCAAGTGACAGATCTTTGATTGCCTGTTTTTCATTTACCGTACCCGGATTAAAAGTCTTGGAAATATGTTCAATCTTCAGCATAAATCACTGTACTCCCTTCCTGTGAGTCATTCTTCTCTTAATCTGCGGCCACTGTTTCTTCAGATACGGACCTGAAATAGCCATCACAACAATCACAGAAGATACCAGTTTCAGCATAAATGCCGGCATATTAAATCTCAGCGCGACGGTATATACCAGGCGGAAGATAAATGAACCAAGCACCATACCGACCGCTCTTACAAAGATACCGCCTCTGCCAAGAATCGTGCCACCAATCAGCAGGGAGGCAAGTGCGATTGTAACCATTCCCTGCCCAATATTAATGTCTACAGATTTCTGTGACTGAGACAGAAGACATCCAGAAAGTGCTGTAAATGAGTTTGCCACACAAAGGCCTACGATTGTAGTAAATACCGGGTTAATAGAGGAAGATTTAACCATATCTGCATTATTTCCGGTTGCCCTGATTGCCAGACCAAGTCTTGTTCTAAGGAAAAATACAAGAAAGACAACCACTATGGCTACTGCGATAAAAGCAACTACAATATCTCCTCTCCCTTTCAGTGGTGTATTTTTCAGCGCCTCTTTCATCATGGAAAACACAGTATCTGTTCTGTTCATATTGATCAGAGAAGAACCTCCCATCACTGCAATATTCACAGAATACAAACCTGTATTTACGATAATTCCGGCCAGAAGACTGTCAACGCCAAGTTTCGTCTGAAGTATAGCCGTCACAAATCCCGAGCACACGCCTGCAGCCATAGCTGCAAAAATTGATAAAAAAGGATGTCCGCTGACTGCCACTGCCGCTCCAACAGCTGCTCCCAGAGTAAAGCAGCCATCAGTGGAAAGGTCACAGACATTCAGCATAGAATAACTGAGAAACAAAGCAAGAACTGTCAGTGAACAGATCAGACCAAGTTTCAGTGCGGTCTCTCCAAGAGAGAGTATAGTCGCAATAGTCACGATAATTTCCTCCTACTCCTCTACTTCATCAAAGCTCTCTGCTGTAACGATTTCATTTACCTGTGTGCACAGTGGCTCAAAATCTTTCTTGATTGTTTCTAAATCAAGTCCAAGTCCCTCGCAGGTTTCTGTGTTAATAGTTGCTGTACCATTATCAAATGTCTCTACAGGAGTTGTTGCAGGATCTGCATCGTTCATAAGGATATCTGCAATCATATCTGCTGTCTTCTGCCCAAGGTTTACGTAATCAACACCATATCCGACAAATGCGCCATTTAATGCAAAAGAATCAGCTCCTGTGTACTGCGGGATACCTGCATCAATGAATTTCTCATAGATAGAAAGCTCTGCTGTCATAATTGTATTGTCGGTCGGGGTAAATACCGCATCCACACCATCTGCTACCAGTGCATCAGCCGCAAGCTGTACTTCATCTGTTGTAGTACCGGTACGCTCTACATATTCGATTCCTTCTTTATCCAGATAATCCTTTGCTTCCTGAATTGCTGTTGTAGAAGAATCCTGTCCGATATCATACAAAAGACCGATTTTCTTTACATCAGGGTTTACTGCCTGAATCAGTTTCATAATTGATGCTGTATCCAGGTAATCACTTGTACCTGTGATATTTGCCCCAGGGGCATCTAAATCTTCTACAAGTCCACTGCCTACCGGATCAGATACTGCGGAGAATACAACCGGTGTATCTGTTCCTTCTGTTGCGGACTGCATACGCATTGCTACCGGTGTCGCAACACCTACCATTAAATCTACATTATCAGCCTGAAAATCAGAAATGATCTGTTCCATGACGTTGGCATCTGCATTGCAGTTATCATAGGATACATCAAAAGTAACATCTTTGTCCTCGCCGATTTCTTTCAGACGGGACTGGATATTATCTACAATCTGATTTAAGGAAGCGTCATCTACATAGTTGCAGATACCGATTTTGAAATCCTGTGCCATAACCGGTGATGCCATCATCATAGTTGCCATTGCTGTTGCTGCGATTGCTAATACTCTTTTTTTCATAGTCTTTTTCCTCTCTCTACATCTTATTTAGCAGTTCATTTTTGGCTGCCATAGTCTCAGGGATATTTGCCAACCCCTTGTTACTGTCTGTGAGAAAGAACTCCCCGGATTCCTTTTCCCGGATGTGTCAATCACTCTGAAGAACCACTCAGATCAAAAAGAATTCCTGCCCTGTCATTTTTTATCTGTCGGGCTTTTATATATAATAGCAGAAATCTTGATAAGGTTTCTTTATATATAAAAAATCCGCCACAAGCTATCTCCTGCTTGAGACGGTAATAAGAATCTTATTATCGCGGTACCACTCAAATTGACGAATCGTCCACTTTCTCATGTACAAACATACACTCCTGATTTATAACGGGTTCGGTTCCCGTCGGCGCCTACTCTCACGCTTATTAAGATTTCGGGCCGCCCTCGAAAGGCCATTCAACAATCAGTTTCATACGGCTTCCCACCAATGACCGCTCTCTGGAATGATTCTTAATTGCTTACTCTTCTTTCTCATCGGTTTTGATGTGTTTACTTTACCACGCTAACGTGCATATGTCAAGAGGTTTATTTTTTTCTTTTCCTTTTTTCATTAAGGGACGCGGGGAATATAAAAAGATTTCGGGCTTAGTTTCGGAACCATGCAATTCTAAGGCATTCGGGAAGCTGCGTTATTAACTTTGTAACATAGCTACTGGCTATCAATAATAGCTTGTGGTAATATATCAGATAGAAAATAGGTGTCAATACGCTAATAAACAGCGATAAATTTTATATAGAAATGAGGAATGTTATATGTCAACTACTAAAATGGTTTTTCACGGAAGTGATATTGAAAAAATATGCGAGGTCTACCACCTCAAGCAGGAAAATATTGTAAAGTTCGGAGCTAACGTAAATCCACTTGGACTTTCTGAGAATGTGAAAAAAAAGCTCGCCAGCCACCTAGACATCCTGTCCTCTTACCCGGACAGAGACTACACCTCTCTTCGCAATACGATTTCAGAATACTGCAGCGTCCCTGCCGAATTCATCCTTCCCGGAAACGGATCCAGCGAGCTGATCGCACTTCTGATCCAGGAAAGAAATCCGAAACACACTCTAATTCTCGGACCTACCTACTCCGAATATTCCAGAGAACTTTCCTTCTCTGGAAGCACCCAGGAATACTACCACCTTCGCGAAGAGGATAACTTTATTCTGGATATAGATGACCTCTGCCAGACTCTGGATGGCAAATATGACTTTCTCATCATCTGCAACCCAAACAACCCAACCTCTTCCGCCATTTCTACAGAAGATTTACGAAAACTCCTCGCATTCTGCTCCGAGAAAAACATCTTCGTAATGATTGACGAAACCTACGTAGAATTCGCCCCTGATATTCAGGCAATCACCGCCGTAACCCTCACCAGAGAATTCACTAACCTCATGGTACTTCGCGGCGTATCCAAATTCTACGCCGCCCCGGGAATGCGTCTCGGCTACGGAATCACCGGAAACCTCGAATTCCTCAAAAAAATGAAAGAGAAACAAGTCCCATGGTCCCTCAACAGCCTCGGAGCCCTCGCCGGTGAACTCATGCTCAAAGACCAGGAATACATCAGCCAGACCCGGACTCTGATCCTCTCCGAACGTGACCGCCTCCTTCACGCCCTGAGCCAGATTCCAACATACAAAACCTACCCAGCCTACGCAAACTTCATCCTCCTGAAAATCCAGAAACCAGGCCTGACCTCTTACGACGTCTTCGACGCCTGCATCCGCCAGAACCTCATGATCCGCGACTGTTCCTCCTTCGAATGCCTCGACGGAGAATACATCCGCTTCTGCATCATGATCCCCGAAGACAACGCCAAACTCCTCCATATATTAAAATCATTATAAACCATCCAATATTGCCCCACCCACACCAACAACCAGCGTGGCAGAAAATACTTTGTCTGCCACGCGTCCCTCCTGATAAAAAAAGAAAGGCCAGAACCCCCTCTCCCGAAGTTCCTGGCCATTCCTCTTTCTGACAATATTAATTTTTAAAACTATGAATCGGCGCCGGAATTCTACCCCCACGCTGAACAAACGCATCACAAGAAAACTGATTCACCGGCATAATCGGCGCATAACCCAACAATCCGCCAAACTCAACAACCTCGCCAACTCCCTTACCAATAACCGGAATCAGACGCACAGCCGTAGTCTTCTGATTAATCATACCAATCGCAGACTCATCCGCAATAATACCCGCAATCGTAGAAGCCTTCGTATCTCCCGGAATTGCGATCATATCAAGACCTACAGAACATACACAAGTCATCGCTTCCAGCTTCTCAATCGTCAACGCACCTGCATTAACCGCATCAATCATACCCTGATCCTCACTGACCGGAATAAATGCGCCACTCAGACCACCAACTGCTGTGGAAGCCATAACGCCGCCCTTCTTAACCTGGTCATTTAACAACGCAAGAGCAGCTGTTGTTCCCGGTGCACCTGCATGCTCAAGACCAATCTCCTCCAGAATCTCAGCAACACTGTCGCCAATCGCCGGAGTCGGAGCAAGAGACAGATCCACGATTCCAAATCTCACACCCAGACGTCTGGAAGCCTCCTGTGCAACCAGCTGTCCCACACGTGTAACCTTAAACGCAGTACGCTTGATCATCTCACAAAGAGTTTCAAAATCCTTACCTCTTACCTGTTCCAGAGCTGTCTTTACAACGCCAGGTCCGCTGACACCCACATTAATAATGGTATCTGCCTCTGTCACACCATGGAACGCACCTGCCATAAACGGGTTATCATCCGGTGCATTACAGAATACAACCAGTTTCGCACATCCAAGAGAATCCTGCTCTTTCGTAGCCTGAGCTGTCTCCAGAACAATCTCTCCCATCAGCTTGACAGCATCCATATTGATACCGGTACGTGTAGAACCTACATTCACAGAACTGCACACACGCTCCGTCTTTGCGAGTGCCTGAGGGATAGATTCGATCAGAAGCTTCTCTGCCGGAGTCATTCCCTTGCTTACCAGTGCAGAATATCCACCGATAAAGTTTACGCCAACTGTCTTGGCAGCTTTATCCAGAGTCTCTGCGATCGTAACAAAATCTTCTTTTGTCTTACATGCAGCTCCGCCTACCAATGCAATCGGAGTTACAGAAATTCTTTTATTTACGATCGGAATTCCATATTCACCGGAAATTGCCTCACCTGTAGATACCAAATCCCTTGCGCAGGTTGTGATCTTGTCGTAAATCTTTTTATTTAATGTTTCAAGGTCACTGTCAATGCAGTCAAGAAGACTGATACCCATTGTAATGGTACGCACATCCAGGTTTTCCTGTTCGATCATTTTATTCGTTTCATTTACTTCAAAAATATTGATCATGTCTAATTTCTCCCTTGTATGTTTTTTCAGCGTTTTGAATCAAGTGAAATTCGCAATCCGCTTCGCTACTTGCCTTCCTCTATTAGATTCTGTGCATTACATTGAAGATGTCTTCATGCTGGCAGCGGATTACTACGCCGATCTGATCTCCAAGGGCTTCCAGTTCTTTTGCAAGAACCCCGTTATCTTTCTCACATTTGCTGGCATCAGTTACCATCATCATGTTGAAGTATCCCTGTACAATGGTCTGGGAGATATCAAGAATGTTTACATTGTTGTCTGCAAGATACGTACAAACTTTTGCGATAATTCCTACGGTGTCGTTTCCTACTACTGTGATGATTGTCTTTTTCATAAGTTCTTTGTCCTTTCTACACTGTAATTGCTTCTGATATGCAATCCCTTTTCGCCACCTGAATCTTAAAATCACGGGACTTATAAGGGTTGTCACCTAAGGTTACCTCTGAACAGACGGTTTCATATGCCAGTTCTTCATAATTGTTTTCCCTGCTTAAATGCCCAAGGAATATGGCTTTCATATTGTCATGCAATAACCTGCACAAAAGTCTTCCCGCATTTTCATTGGAAAGATGGCCTCTGTCTCCCAGAATTCTCTGTTTCAGATAATAAGGATACTTTCCAACCTGAAGCATGCGGATATCATGATTTGCCTCCAGAAGAAGCGCGTCAAGATTCTGCAGATTACTGATTATGTATTCATTATATTTTCCAAGGTCTGTAGCAATTCCCACAGAATGTTCTCCACATTCCACGCGATACCCGACCGGCTGTGCCGCATCATGCGGAATCGTAAAGGGATTTACTGTCAGATCTTTTATTTCAAAAGGTTCATCCTCATAAATTTCATGAAAAATCCCTTCCGGCATTTTTCCAAGATTCATCCGGGATAAAGCATCCACAGTTCCGCCGGTCGCATAGATCGGAATCTGATGTTTCCTTGCAATCACGCCCAGACCTTTGATGTGGTCGGAATGTTCATGTGTAATCAAAATACCATCAATATCTTTTCCTGTCAATTCCAAAGAATTTAATCCTTGCTCCACCCGCTTTCCGCTGATGCCTACATCCACCAGAAGATGGGTATTGTCAGAGCCAACATAAATACAGTTTCCACTGCTTCCGCTGGCAATGCTACAAATTCTCATATTTCCTGATTCCTTCCTCAATCTGCTGCCTGGTCTGTGCAAAATTGCCATTATTTACAACAACATAATCTGCATTTTCCCGAAAAAAGCTCTCCGGAGCCTGACTCGCAATGATACTGGCTGATTTCTCTCTGGTATAACCACGATTCTCCATCAGCCGCTGAATACGGATTTCTTCATCCGTATGGATATACCATATGGTATCACAAAATTCCTGATAATGATCCTCCAGAAGAAGTGCAGCCTCCACCACACATACCTTCTGTCCCTGCTGTTTTTTTATCTCCAGCTGCTCTTTGATATACTGCTTCACAGCCGGATGAATGATCTGATTTAACTTCTCCAACAGTTCGGGATGTGAAAATACTACATCCGAAATCTGCCTGCGGTCAATAGTTTTATCATTTTTTATTACTTGTTTTCCAAATAATGCAATCACAGGTTCATAGCAGACCTGCCCCGGCTCCATCACCAGATGGCCGATCTCATCCGCTTTCATCACATATGCCTGATATTTTTCTTCGAGAAAATCAAGCACTGTACTCTTTCCGGCACCCACTCCGCCGGTAATTCCTATTGTAATCATTTCTGCCTCTTATCTATTCTCACATCTGCTGCTGAAAGTCAAACAGATATTTGCAAACCGTTTTTACTTCGCCTCGTACCAATTATTTCCCTGATGCATATCTACTTCCAGTTCTACTGCAAGCTTCGCCGCACCTTTCATCTCTTCTTCCAGAATCGCAGATACCTGCGGAATTTCCGCTTTATAAGTCTCTATCAGAAGCTCATCATGCACCTGAAGCACCAGACGGGACTTCAGATGTTCTTCCTTTAATCGTCTGTATACGCGGTTCATTGCAATCTTGATGATATCCGCCGCAGTTCCCTGAATCGGAGAGTTCATTGCAACCCTCTCGCCAAAAGATCTCTGCATGAAATTGCTGGATTTCAGTTCCGGAATCGGCCTGCGCCTGCCAAACATGGTCGTCACATACCCTTTTTCCTTTCCTTCTTCCACCAGCCCGTCAAGAAATCCCTTAATCTTTGGATAGGATTTAAAATATCTCTCAATATATTCTGCGGCTTCTTTTCTAGTAATACTTAAGTCCTGACTCAATCCGAATGAACTGATTCCATAAACGATTCCAAAGTTTACCGCTTTTGCATTTCTTCGCTGCAGATCCGTCACCTCATCAAACGGTACATGGAATACTTCTGATGCCGTATGTCTGTGGATATCCTGTGCCTCCCGGTATGCCTGAATCAGCTTTTCATCCCCGGACATATGTGCCAGAACACGAAGCTCGATCTGTGAATAATCCGCATCCAGAAATACGTATCCTTCTTCTGGCACGAAAACTTTTCGAATCAGTCGTCCCAGTTCCATTCTTATCGGAATATTCTGCAGGTTTGGCTCCGTACTGCTGATTCTTCCTGTAGCCGTGATTGTCTGATTAAAGGTAGAATGAATCCTGCCATCCTCTGCAATCACATTTGCCAGACCATCCGCATAAGTTGATTTCAGTTTTGTAAGCTGACGGTATTCTAGGATATCCTTTACAATCGGGTATTCCGGTGCAAGCTTCTCCAGAATATCTGCCGCTGTAGAATAGCCCGTCTTTGTTCTCTTTCCACCTTTAAGGCCAAGCTTTTCAAAAAGAATCACTCCCATCTGTTTCGGTGAATTGATATTAAACTCTTCCCCTGCCTGCTGCCAGATCAGTTTCTCCAGCTCCTCAATGCGGACATTCAGTTTCTCCCCGTAGCTTTTGAGTTCTTCTCCTTTTACGCTGATTCCCCACTTCTCCATGGAATCCAGAGTAAAGATCAGAGGAAGCTCAATCTGTGTATATACATTCCACATACCAGTCTCTCTCAGCGTCTCACACATCGGCATCTGGCAGGCAAACGCCGTATATGCCATATAGCAGGCCCAGAAGGTAAGTCCCTCTACGCTTTCTTCCCATGCTTTCTCTGCCGTTTTCTTTCCAAGAAGTTCTTCTCTTGTCGGCAGAATTCGTCCATTCAGGTATTCCTTCGCCATATCATCATACGTGTAGGATGATTTTAACGGATTTAACAGATATGCTGCCACACCTGCATCAAACACTGCTGACGGATCATCAAATGTCACATGTTTCAATATCGCTTTTATATCTAGCGCGCAGACTACATGACGCTCTGTACCGGCGTCAGTGTTGTTTGCCGCCGCACTGTCTTTCACATTACTTTTTGTATTATACTCAGATGCTTTCTTAAAAAGTGTTTCCAGCTTTCCGCAAAGGTACGCCTCTGTAACCATTCCCTCTACCGGAATATAATAAATCTCTTCTTCGCTCAGTGCAATTCCTGCACCGTACACATGGCCATTTTCACTTATAAGAGAGACACCGGTTCTGGAACCTGCTTCTGCTTTTTCAAACAATGCTTCGCATCCCGACAGATCTGCGCAGGTAAAAAACTCCTGTTCCAGTGCATCTTCCTGCACTGCCTCAGAATCAAAACGGCTCAGCAGATTCTTAAATTCCAGCTGTCGGCACAGGATAAACGCTTCTTTCGTATAAAGATTTCCCAGTTTCGCCTTTTCATAGGAGAAATCGATCGGACTGTCTGTACAGATCGTTGCCAGTGCCTTGCTCATCTGTGCCATATCATAGTGCTCTCTCATGGATTCTCTGGCTCTGTTTGGTTTCAGTTCCTCCAAATGCTCATGAGCATTTTCAATGCTTCCGTATTCCACTATGATCTTCGTGGCAGTCTTTTCACCCACGCCCGGAATTCCAGGAATATTATCGGCACTGTCTCCCATTAGCGCCTTTAATTCAATAATCTGTGGTGGTGTCACCTGGTATTTTTCAATTACCTGCTGCGCATGATAATCCTCTATCGTAGTTTTCCCTCTTACTGTCTTGGGCAGGCGGATCATAATCTTATCCGTCGCAAGCTGAAGCAAATCCCTGTCCCCGGAAAGGATTGTCGCATCCATCCCCTCTGCCTCGCTCTTCTTTGCCAGAGTTCCCAGAATATCATCTGCCTCATATCCTTCTTTTGTCACAATGTTAACGCCCATTGCCGTAAGGACTTCCTTGATCAACGGCACCTGTTCTCTCAGTTCCTCAGGCATCGGCTTACGCGTTCCCTTATATGCCTCAAACATCTTGTGACGGAAAGTCGGCGCCTTCAGGTCAAATGCCACCGTCAGATACTGGGGCTTTTCCTCCTCAATCGTACGAAAAAGAATATTCAGGAATCCATATACTGCTCCTGTATGTTTTCCCTCTGAATTTGTAAGATCCGGCAGGCCATAAAAAGCTCTGTTCAGAATGCTGTGCCCGTCAATCAGTAATATTTTCTCACTCATAAAATCCTCCAGTATCTCATATGATATGAATTGTTTCCATCATTACATAAACCAATATTGCCGCAAGTGCAGCGATCAGAAGACAAATCCCCGCCCCGACCAAAAACCAGCTTAATTTCTTCTTGCGGATATATCTTCTGGATTTCCGGATGTCCTGCTCAAGCAGCCCTTTAAAATCCAGAACAGAATTACTGCTGTTATCGTCAAGCTGCTGCGTCACCTCATGGACAATAAAATATGTTTCCAGTTCATCATAGCAGGATGAACAATTCTGTACATGGTCAAGAAATTCCTCCAGCTCATTTACCGGGAGCTTATGCTCAATATAGCTGCTCACCATTCCCTCTGCTGTCTGGCAATCCATACCTGTTCCCTTCTTTCTCTTGCAGTGTTACTATCTGTGCTGTACCCGGCAGCATGCTTCGCGATGCATAAATCTGTACTGCACGTCTCGTGCTCACTATTACGAATTATAACCGAACCGGCGTTAATTGGCAAGAAAAAGCGCAAGAGAGCAACAGAAGCCTTTATTGCCCCTGCTACTCTCTTTTGTAAAAACTGCATCTGTATTTAATCTTTAGTTTTCAGTATTCTCACTGTTCTCTTCTGATTTTGTCTGAGATTTTTCCAGAACAACTGCTTTCGGAGTTTCCAGAGGAGCATTCAGAATCTTCATAAATTCCTCACCTGTGATTGTCTCATGTTCATAGAGATATTTGGCAAGTTCATGAAGTTTACCGATATTGTCCTGAAGAATCTTCAATGCTTTCTGATGTTCTGTTCTTACAAGTTCTACAACCTTCTTATCCAGAAGTGTCTGTGTCTCAAAAGAACAGCTTAAGCTGGAGTCTCCGCCCAGGTACTGGTTGGTCACGTTCTCCATGGCTACCATGTCGAAGTCTTCACTCATACCATATCTGGAGATCATCGCTCTCGCAAGCTTGGTTGCCTGCTCAATATCATTGGATGCTCCGGTTGTAATTGAATGGAAAATCAATTCCTCTGCGGCACGTCCGCCTGTAAAGGTTGCAATCTTATTTGCAAGTTCTTCCTTCGTCATCAGATAATGATCCCCATCATCTACCTGCATGGTATAACCCAGGGCTCCTGATGTACGCGGAATAATCGTAATCTTATGAACCGGCGCAGATTCTGTCTGCTTTGCAGCAACCAGCGCATGTCCGATCTCATGATAAGCAACGATCAGTTTTTCCTTATTGGAAAGAACTCTGTTTTTCTTCTGATATCCGGCGATAACTACCTCAATGCTCTCTTCAAAGTCAGCCTGTGTGGCAAATTTTCTGCCATCACGTACGGCGCGAAGAGCAGCCTCATTGACAATATTTGCAAGTTCAGCACCGGAAGCTCCTGCAGCTGCTTTCGCAATATCGTCAAAACGTACGGAATCCGCGATCTTAATCTTCTTTGCATGAACTTTAAGGATTTCTTCACGTCCTTTTAAATCAGGAAGCTCAACAGGAATACGTCTGTCAAAACGTCCCGGACGCAGAAGTGCAGGGTCAAGGGAATCCGGTCTGTTCGTTGCAGCCAGGATTACAACACCCTTGGAACCGTCAAAACCATCCATCTCTGTAAGCAGCTGGTTCAGAGTCTGCTCACGTTCATCATTGCCGCCTGTAAATCCGGCACCATCACGTTTCTTACCAATTGTATCGATCTCATCGATAAATACGATACATGGAGCTTTCTCATTTGCCTGTTTGAAGAGGTCACGCACTTTTGCAGCACCCATACCAACAAACATTTCTACGAATTCAGAACCGGAAATAGAGAAGAACGGAACTTCTGCTTCGCCGGCTACTGCCTTCGCAAGAAGTGTCTTACCTGTTCCAGGAGGGCCTACAAGAAGCGCTCCTTTCGGCATGGATGCACCGATTTCTCTGTATTTCTGAGGATTGTGAAGATAATCTACGATCTCAGTCAGAAGATCTTTCGCTTCATCCTCTCCTGCTACATCTGAAAATTTAATTCCTGTAGATGATTTCACATATACTTTGGCATTACTTTTACCAAATGACATTGCTCCGCCAGGGCCACCACCCATAGAGCTCATCATCTTCTTACTGAGCCATCTTCCAAGAAGGATAAAGATAGCAATCGGCAAGATATATCCTGCCAGCAGACTGATCCAGATAGATGTCTGCTGAGGTGCTGCCGCATCAAATTTCACATTTGCATCATGTAAACGGTCTACAAGGTCAGGATCATTTACCTTAACGGTTCTGAAATAACCCTCCTGATTATCGCTGACATCTGCTACATAATAAATATAATCATCCTGAATCTCTACTGTCTTGACATAACCCTTCTCTACTCCTGTCAGGAAGACACTGTACTCTGTTGTCTGTACCTTTCGTCCCTCAATCGCAGGAAGTAACAGCACATTCAGAAGAATGATAATAATTGCCGCAATGATATAATATACATAAAGCGGTTTTCTGCCTGGTTTTTTATTATCAAGGTTCATCGGCTTTTCCTCCATTCGTTATTGTTATGATGTACCATATCACTTATTTCTTCATTTTTCAAGAAAGGTCGGTTAAATTTCATAAACATTTTAGAAATATCCTGAATTTTTTATCATTATTCTTTCACTATTTGAATTTTTTATCTTAATCAGTAAGTTCTTATCTCTTCTTGCCTTTTCTATATTTTTGCAACCCCAAAATGCCAAAAAATTTTCCAAAAAATCCAAAAACTCTCTTGCCATCTGATTGAAATCGTGTTATTATATTAAACGTTCAAACGCCGGCATGTCGGAATGGCAGACGAGGCAGACTCAAAATCTGTTGTGGGCAACCACGTGTGGGTTCAAGTCCCACTGCCGGCAGTTAAAAAACTGGATTTCTGAGAATCCAGTTTTTTTTATGCCAATATAGGTAAAATCATATCTTTCTCTTGTTTCTGTAAATATACCGGATTCAAGCAACCTCCGCAGGGGACTTACTTGATTTGGTTAAGCATTTGTCTCTGCCCGTCCTTATATTTGCTTTTTATTACACTATTATAGCCAAAAGCTGTAGCTTTGTACATAGCTGCTGCTTCGGATAAAATGTTTAAGATTTTATAAATTTTGTCTTCGGATATACGCTGCTTGCCTTGATCATTTTCTGATATTTAGTAAATAACTTCTTTGGAAGTTTCATCGTGACTGTTTTATTAACAGCAAGGCCTTTCTTTCCAACGTATTCAAGTGCTGTGCTGTTGATCTTAACTGTTTTAACAGCCGGGCACTGATAAAAGGCTTTGGTGTCAATGCGTTTCACGCTTGCGGGAAGTGTGAAATTTTTCAGTTTTGCACATTCTGCAAATGCATTACTTCCGATTTTGGTTACTTTTGTACCAAATCTTATGGTCCTGAGATTTGGACATTGATAGAAAGCCTGTTTTTCAATGGTAGTTACATTATTTCCGAAAATGACGTCTGTAATCTCTTTGTCCGCACTGAATGCACTCTGATCAATCGTCGTTACTTTGTAGGTCTTATCATTGATCGCAACGGTGGACGGAATCTGCACGACATTAAGTGCTACGCCAAGTCCTGTCACGCTTACTTCTTTTTCATTTAAAATTTTATATCCGAGTCCGCCTATCAGATAGTTGTAGCTTTTTCCCTGATCTGTTAATGGTGCTGCGTTGAACTGGTATCTTACTGGCTGGATAATGTCATTTTTTACCCATGCGTTTTCAATATATTCTTCCCTCTGGAAAAATACATACATATTATATGCGCGTTCTACTTTTGTATAAATTCCTTTTGCAGAACCGATTTCCCATTTTCTGTTGATATTACTTTCCTGAGGTTTAATGGACAAACTCCAGTATAGTGGTGTCCATCTGACATCTCCGTTGACAGGATTCATATTCTGTGTACCGGCTCCGATCACATTAAATTTGTAATATGTATTTGGGTAAAAGACGAGTGGTTTCTCAAATCCTTCTACAATACTGTCGTTCGCACTTACGCTCTTCGTTTCCTCTGTATCGTTTGTCGCATCCTCTCCGGCAGACCACGAATAGTCATAATTATCATCAAAATATTCTTCTCTTTCTGTATCCATTCCATCTGAAAACTCTGCTGCATTTACTGTAGTAAATGCTCCTGCTGTCAGTACACCTGCCAGGATAATAGCTGCTAGTTTCTTCATCAGGTACTCCTCCTTTTCATACATACTTAGATTACATTTTTCATTTTACTTTCTTTTCCAGCAAATGTCCACTTAGATTTTCTGCGAACTTTGTCGTATTTACCGTTACTGTTCACACGCCACTATCCCGCGAGGTGTTTTGGCATGAGAATGCCAAAATCCCGAGACATACCGCGCGAATTTATGCGAATAGCATAAATTAAGTTTGCGAAGCAAACGATACTCCTTGGGCTTTGCACAAGGAGGTTCATATTTCCTGCATCGCGAAGCGTGTTACTGAGAACGGAGTGAACAGTAACGTATTTACCTATATCTCATCCCTCATATGCCATTCCTGGTCTGCTTCTTTTATGTCTGGTATGTTTTTAAATACTTCGCAGTCCTGGTCACATCCATCTTTTATGCATGGACAGACCATCTTTACTTTCTTAAAATGGCCGGGAACTCCCTCGTACTGCACAGTCCACAAACCATTATAATGTAACTGCTTACACATTCCTGCTTCATATTCATATTTAATCATAAATTTTTCTTCTCTTTTCCTGCTATTTAAAGGTTACTGTTCACTCCGTGCCCAGTAACCTTTAAAGCTCAAACTTTTTCTATCCAGATGCAAAACGAAAGGCACTGACCATTTTTTTCTTACAGATCAGCACCTTTCACTTTATACGCCTTAATTATACGTCTTACTTTATATTATTTGATTTGTACTTCTTCAGTTGAAATAAATATACGGATTTATTTCATATCTTCCAGAAGTTTCTCATAAATCGGGAAGCAGTCAAATGTTGCAAAGTAATCCTTCGGTGTCTCAGCACGACGAATCATCTCGAATCTTCCATCCTCATGAAGAAGAATCTCAGAAGATTTCAGTTTACCATTATAGTTGTATCCCATTGCAAAACCATGAGCACCTGTGTCATGGATTACAAGCAGATCTCCCATGTCAACCTTCGGCAGGTAACGGTCGATTGCAAATTTATCATTGTTCTCGCAAAGAGAACCTGTTACATCATACATGTGGTCACATGGCTGATCTTCTTTTCCCATAACAGTAATATGATGATAAGCTCCATACATTGCAGGACGCATAAGGTTTACGGCACACGCATCAACACCGATATACTCTTTGTGAGTATGTTTCTCATGGATTGCCTTTGTTACCAGGCAGCCATAAGGTCCCATCATGAAACGTCCCATCTCTGTATAGATTGCGACGTCACCCATTCCGGCCGGAACGAGAACTTCTTCGTATACTTTACGAACGCCTTCACCAATCTCTCTGATATCGTTTGGAGTCTGATCTGGTTTGTAAGCGATTCCGACACCACCGGAAAGGTTGATGAACTTCACATGAGCGCCTGTCTCTTTCTGAAGCTTCACAGCCAGTTCAAACATCTCTTTTGCTAACATCGGATAATACTCATTTGTCACTGTGTTGCTTGCAAGGAATGCATGGATACCGAATTCCTCAGCACCTTTTTCTTTCAAAATCTTGAATGCCTCAAAGATCTGCTCAGTAGTCATACCATATTTCGCATCTCCAGGATTATCCATGATATCGTTGCTGATCTTGAATACTCCGCCCGGATTGTAACGACAGCTGATCACTTTCGGAATATATCCTACTGCTTTCTCTACGCTCTCGATATGTGTGATATCATCAAGGTTGATGATTCCACCGATCTCATTTGCATATTTAAACTCTTCTTCCGGTGTATCATTTGAAGAGAACATGATGTCTCCTTCTTTGCATCCGATTGCTTTGGACATCATCAGCTCTGTCATGGAAGAGCAGTCACATCCACATCCATACTCCTGAAGAATTTTAACCAGAAATGGGTTTGGAGTTGCTTTTACAGCGAAGAACTCTTTGAAACCTTTGTTCCATGCAAATGCTTCTTTTACTGCTTTTGCGTTGTCACGAATACCTTTTTCATCATAAAGATGGAAAGGGGTTGGAAACTGTGCTGTGATTTCCTGGAGTTTATCCAGGGTGACAAATGGTACTTTTTTCATAATAATCTTCTCTCCTCTTACTTCTTGTGTATATGTGTATATAAGTGATCCTGACAGTACTCATAATTTCCATTACATTTAGAACAGAAACGGAATTCCAGATTTGGATCATCTTTCTCTGTACGTCCACAGACTGCACATTTATGCTTCGTCACTCCCTGTGTATTACCAGGGAAAGGAACAGTCTTACTTTCTCCCATCGCTCTCTTAAACTGATTTCTCCGGTGGATTTCCTTCGGATTATATCGGTTAAGATTTCTTGTTCCCAGGAAGAAAATAATAAAGTTCAGTAAGGATGCAACGATTGGCAGAGCCATAAACCATGCTCCGTTCATAACATAGCTTACAACGTTCCATCCAACAATCAGGACATAAAAAAGTGCCATCCATTTCATTTTTATAGGAATCACAAAATATAACAAGATCTTCATCTCCGGATATGTCATCGCATATGCCAAAAAAACGGATAAACTAATATAATAAGTTGTAAATGGCTGACCATTTAAAACATCCGAAACTCCTCCTGTAATAAAATACAATATAAATGCCGAAATTACAGTAAATAGTATTCCCGATAAAATATATAATGTAAATTTAAAAGAGCCCCATGTATGTTCCAAAGAACTACTTACAGGATAATAGAAGCACACAATTACTATAATAAATAAAAATAAATTCGTTGTTGTTGGCGGATAAATTACCCACGTTATCAATCTCCATATCTGTCCATGTAAAATTTGAGTCACATTCAAAGTAAGCATAGACAACAATTCTGGATTCAAAAACATCAGCGCATATCCCAGCACATAACTTACAATAATATATATCGTAAGATTCTCAATCCCGCGATTTCCAAATTTGCGTTCCAGTTTGTCAATAAATTTCATAAGTCTCCTTTACTAAATGAAGCGAAGCTCTCCTTCGCTTTACTCTGTCCATGACCAGTCTGCCGCTTAAGCCAAACCAATCATGTGTTACCGACACCTTTATTCTCAGTGGCAATAAAATTTCTACAGTATACAGTAAAATCAGAAAAACTTCTTCTTGGAAAGAAATGCCCCTGCAATGATACTCACCACGACAGAAAGGATGATAATAAGTAAAAATCCCCATGGTGTCTTGGAAAGCGGCATTCCCGCTGCACTTACGTTCATTCCATAGGCACTGAAAACAATAGTCGGTATACTCATAACGATCGTAATCAAAGCCAGTGCTTTCATAACGATGTTCAGATTATTTGAGATTACAGAAGCAAAGGTTCCCATCATACTGCTTAGAATCCCGCTGTAAATGTTCGCCATCTCAATCGCCTGCTTATTCTCAACGATAACATCCTCCAGAAGTTCTGTATCCTCCGGATATTTCTTGATACTCTCCACTTTCAGGAGTTTCTCAAGCACCATTTCATTTGATTTTAGAGAGGTTGTAAAATATACCAGTGATTTCTCCAGTTCCAGAAGTTCCATTAACTCCTGATTTCTCGTAGACAGATGAAGTTTCTCCTCGATCTGCTCGCTCTTCTTATCTATAATACGCAGATATCTCAGATACATACTGGCATTACGGTACAAAATCTGCAGGATAAATCTTGTCTTCATATAAGTAAAGAAATTTCTGACCCTGCCTTCCATAAATCTGGTAAGCACCTGTGTATCTTCCAGACATATAGTAAAAATCATCTTCTGCGTTACTATAATACCAAGAGGGATGGTCACATACCAGTCCTTCTCATTACGCTCTTCAATAGTAGGTACATCTGCAAGGATAAGGGTGTAATTGTCCTCCACTTCAATACGGGAACGTTCCTCCTCATCCAAAGGCGCGCGCAAATCGTCTACCTCTATCCCAAACTGCTCGGAAATTTCAAAAATCTCTGTTGCTGTAGGATTCGTCAGTGCAATCCAGCATCCTTCCTGTGATTCCTGTATTTCATGGATTGAGCCATCGATTGTCTTAAAAATCCTTACCACGATCCACACTTCCCTTCTTCTCTCGATTTCCCCTCATCATATAAGCTGCTCCTCATCCTGTATACGGCAGCCTATATAAACTCTCTGTTTTGTACAAAGATTCAATATCCATTATAATTTGAACATGAATTTTTGTCAATTCCAATGCTTTCGGTTTACAAAACTTTTACACTTCGCTATAATAAAGTCATATGTGTACTTCAAACATGTACACACTATATAAAAAGTGATAGCAAGAAAGGACTTAAAACATATGAGCCAGTCATCATTTGGAAATAAATTCAAGGTAACTACCTGGGGAGAATCCCATGGAAAAGCCCTCGGCGCTGTTGTAGACGGATGCCCTGCCGGACTGTCCCTCTGTGAAGAGGATATCCAGGTCTTCCTCGACAGAAGAAAACCAGGACAGAGTAAGTACACCACTGCCCGCAAAGAGGGAGACCTCGTAGAGATCCTCTCCGGCGTTTTCGAGGGCAAAACAACCGGTACTCCTATCTCTTTAATGGTAAGAAACACAGACCAGCGTTCCAGAGATTATGGTAATATCGCTTACTCCTACCGTCCGGGACACGCTGACTATACTTTCGATCAGAAATACGGATTCCGCGATTACAGAGGTGGCGGTCGTTCTTCCGGACGTGAAACCATCGGAAGAGTCGCAGCAGGTGCTATCGCTTCCAAAATTTTAAGCGAACTTGGCATCTCCATCTGCACCTACACCAAATCCATCGGACCTGTAGAAATCACAACATTTGATAAAGAAGAGATAAATAACAACGCATTCTATATGCCGGATGCCCTGACAGCTGCCAAAGCAGGTGAATATCTTGAAGAATGTATGAAAAATCAGGACAGCGCCGGCGGTGTGATTGAATGCCGCATCAGCGGTACTCCTGCCGGACTCGGCGACCCTGTCTTTGACAAACTCAATGCCGTACTTGCACATGCTTTAATGTCTATCGGAGCTGTCAAAGCCGTAGAAGTCGGTGATGGCATTGCCGTAACCTCCCTGAAAGGCTCTACTGATAATGATGGTTTCACAGTCAAAGATGGAGAAATCGTCAAAACTTCCAACCATGCCGGCGGCATCATGGGCGGTATCAGCGACGGAAGCGAAATCATTCTCCGTGTTCACATTAAACCAACTCCGTCCATCAGCCAGCCACAGCAGACTGTCACCAAAGACAAAGAGCCACTTTCCATGGAAATCCACGGTCGCCACGATCCCGTTATCGTTCCAAGAGCCGTTGTTGTCGTAGAATCCATGGCTGCAATCACACTTGCAGACGCACTCTTCGCCAACATGAGTTCACAGATGGATAAAGTGCGCGACTTTTACCTGTAAATATTGGCAGCTGTTCAATAAGCAGCCATCCCTCAAAATGTTCAAACATAAAATTACAGAGCATATAAAATCCCCTGCGTTAATTACTTATCACCTTTTGTAATTAATGCAGGGGATTTTTCATACTCTAAGTCAATCGGATATTCGCAATCCGCTTTCGCTACTTGCTCATAAGTTCTATTTATTCTTCCGGTACCGGCCAGATACGGATACTGTTCGGTTCTGAAACTTTTAAAGGTTTTCCGTTCATTACAATAATATTCTTCTCATAATCCACTGTAAAAATAGTAATAGTATTACTTACATGATTTATAGCAGCCAGATGCTTATCATCCGGGAAGAGTACCAGGTCTTTCGGATACTCACCACTAATCGGAAGTGTAAACTTTCTGGTAAGCAGTCCTGTCTCTTCATCTCTCTCAAACATAGATACGGTATCCTCACCTGCTGTTGTGCAGAACAGATGCTTTCCATCATTTGCAAGGGACAGACCTGATGCAGCATTATGTGTATCGTGAGAATCCTTCTTTATACTTGTCTCAATACTCTGAATCAGTTCAAACTCCGGTGACTTACCGCTTCCATCATATTTATAAGTCTTGATCTCATTTGTAAGTTCAAAAAGAATATAAGCAAACTTGCCATCATCACTGAAACGGATGATACGCGGACCACTCTCTCTCGGACATCTTAAGATATCCACCAGTTCAAGCTTATCACGCATTTTATTGATACGATAAATCTTCACCTGATCAATTCCGTTATCAACTGCGCACAGATATTTATTATCCGGTGTCGGACGCACACAGTTTACATGCGGACGGAAGTTACGCTCTGCAACACTTCCAAGTCCCTTATGAAATACACCATCCATCAGGCTTCCAAGTCTTCCGTCCTTATGAGTATGTACAACGGTCACCTTACCGTCATGGTATCCGGCAACATAAAGATATCTGCCATCCACATCAGTGGAAAGGAAACATCCTCTCATTCCATCAATATTCACACTGTTGATACGTGACAGATCACCATTCTTATCACGTTCAAACACTGCAACACCCTCATCCTCGATAGAATAGAGATACTTGCCATTCTTTGAAACAGCCGTGTGGGATGCGTTACTTACTTCAACACTGCTGCGCTCTGTAAGAGTACCATTCTCCACATCAACATCATATACATGAATCCCCTGTCTGGAAGAGCCATGTGTATAAGAACCCACATAAGCTACATATTTTTTCTCACTCATAATGTTCGTCCTCCTGCTGTCCTTCTAATACATCAAAAATCAGTCAACTATTCACGATGTACTCATCTATTGCCCGTTACTCTGGCCGGCACTGCCATATGATGTCGATATTATAGCACATTTTGCCAATACTCACAAGACAACCCACCCCATTTTTATGTGTTTTTCCAAATCCAAAGAAAAAAGGCCGTCATCTCCCCTTCGAAAGATAGCAGCCATTTAATCCCATTATTTAAAATAATTCTTAACCGCTTCCAGCGTCTTATCAATAATCTCATCTGTATGAGCCGTAGAAAGGAACATAGCCTCAAACTGAGACGGTGCCAGATGAATCCCCTGTGCCAGCATTCCTTTGAAATATTCAGAAAACGCCTTCGTATCCGCACTCTTCGCAGAAGTATAATCCACAACCTCCTGCTCAGTAAAGAACAGACTACCCAGAGAAGAAACATGGTTCACATGATAAGGAAGATCTTTCTCTGCCAGGATCTTCTCCATACCGCTGTAAAGTCTCTCACCCTTCTTTTCCAGTTCCTTATAAACTTCCTGATGCTCATAGAGATATTTCAGCTGAGTCAGTCCCGCAGCCATGGCGATCGGATTACCACTTAAAGTACCGGCCTGGTAAACCTTACCAACAGGAGAAACCAGTTCCATGATTTCTCTTCTTCCACCATAAGCGCCAACAGGCATACCTGCTCCGATGATCTTACCATAAGTAACCAGATCCGGTGTCACCCCGAAATACTCTGCCGCTCCGCCAAAAGCCAGACGGAAACCAGTGATAACTTCATCAAAGATCAGAAGTGCGCCATACTCATCACAGAGCTTTCTCAGTCCCTCCAGGAAACCTTTCTTCGGAGGAACCACACCCATGTTAGCGCCAACAGCCTCAACAATAACAGCTGCTGTCTGGCCATCAGCCTGTTCCATCAGTGCACGAACGCTGTCCAGATCATTATAAACTGCTGTCATGGTATCCTCTGTGCAACCTTTCGGTACACCTGCGCTGTCAGGAACACCACTTGTCATCACACCTGAACCTGCACTTACCAGCATTGCGTCACTATGTCCATGATAACATCCGGCAAATTTGATGATCTTATTCTTTCCCGTAAAGCCTCTCGCAACACGAACAGCACTCATAACAGCTTCTGTTCCGGAGTTAACCATACGTACCATGTCCACATGCGGAATATGATCACAGATAAATTCTGCCATCTCCACTTCAATAGCAGTCGCACATCCAAAGCTTAAGCCCTTCTCGCAGGCCTTCAGCACGCTTTCCTTTACTGCCGGAAAGTTATGTCCAAGAATCATCGGTCCCCAGGAATCAATATAGTCCACATATTCATTGCCTTCTACATCATAAATATAGCAGCCATCTGCGCGGTCAATAAATCTTGGTGCCATACCAATTGCACCGTAGGCACGAACCGGGCTGTTTACTCCTCCCGGAATCACCTTCACCGCTCTGTCAAATAATTCTTCTGAAGTTCCCATTAGCCGATTCTCCCTTCATCCATACACTTGGCAAGTTCTTTTGCATAATAAGTCAGATAAATCTGCGCACCTGCACGATAAGCACTTACAGCCATCTCGCACATGATACGTTCCTCATCGATCCAGTCCATCTTTGCAGCGGCTTTTACCATTGCATATTCACCACTTACACTGTACGCTGCAACCGGCACGTTCACTGCCTTGGATACTTCTGAAACCATATCCAGATAAGACATTGCAGGTTTTACCATAATGATATCTGCGCCTTCTTCTACGTCAGTCAGAGCCTCTTTCATTCCCTCTCTTCTGTTGTGGAAATCCATCTGATAGCTCTTTCTGTCGCCAAAGGATGGGGCTGATCCTGCTGCATCACGAAATGGTCCGTAGAAAGCAGACGCATATTTTACTGCATAAGACATGATCGGTGCTTCATAATGTCCGTTTGCATCAAGAGCTTCGCGGATTGCGCGAACACGTCCGTCCATCATGTCAGACGGTGCTACCATGTCTGCACCGGCCTCTATATGAGAAACGGCAGTCTTGGCAAGTAATTCCAATGTTGCATCATTGTCTACATCATGACCGCAGAGTACTCCGCAGTGACCATGGGAAGTATACTCGCACATACATACATCAGTGATATAGTACATATCCGGGAACTGTTTTTTTGCTTCTCTTAAAGCTTTCTGTACGATTCCGTTCGGATCATATGCACCGCTTCCCACTTCATCTTTGTGATCTGGAATTCCAAACAGCATAACACTGTTTACACCAGCCTTCTGCAAGCGTTCCAGTTCAAAAGGAAGACGGTCTATGCTGTAACGGAACTGTCCTTCCATAGATGGAATTTCTTCTTCAATTCCTGTTCCTTCTTTTACAAACAACGGATAGATAAGGGAAGACTTGTCCATTCTTGTTTCTCTTACCATTTTTCTTAAGTTTTCACTGCCTCTTAATCTTCTTGGTCTCTGAATTAAATCCATGTCTTTTTGCTCCTTTTTACATCTAAATCCATAAATTGGAATTTCTACTTATCAGCAAATTTCCAGTTTCATTTGCTCTACTAATTCAATCAGACTCTCAATCGTCGCCTTTTCAGCCATTCGGGTCTGCATGCCATATGCATCTGCCGCAGCTTTCGTCTGTTTTCCGATACATGCAGCTTTTACTTTTGTATAATCAAGACCAGGAGTGCCTTCCACAAAACCTTTTACGGTAGAAGCACTGGTAAATACCACACAGTCCACACTTCCGGTCTCAAATTCTTTCTTCTCATCGATCAGTCTGCTCTTCTCATAGCGGGTCGTATAAGTAGCAATATCATCTACTTTTGCGCCGGTTTCTTCCAGCAGACTGGTCAGTTTCTTATTTCCGGCTTCTGCCCTTGGAATCAGAATATTCTCATTCCCCTGCAGTTCCTTCGCAAGTTCTGCTCCAAGCGTATCCCCATCGTATACGCTCGGCACAAAGTCCGCCATCAGATGGTGTTCTTTAAGCTTTTTCTTCGTTCCTTCACCGATCACTGCGATCTTCGCCTGACCAATACTTCGCACATCCATCTCTTTTTTATCCATCTCATCAAAAAAGATTTCCACACCGGCCGGACTTGTGAAGATGATCCACTGATACGTCCGGATTTTCTCAAATGTCTCGTATAATCTGCTGTTATCTTCTACCGGTACTGTACAGATTGACGGCAGTTCCAGCACCTCCGCGCCCCTTTTGCGAAGAAGATCAGCGGTCTTTGAGATATGCTGTCTTGGTCTTGTCACCAGGACTTTCCAGCCTGCCAGCGGAAGTTTCTCATACCAGGCAAATTTATCTGCCAGAGAGCATACCTTTCCGACAACAATAATCGCAGGTGTCTCAATTCCCTGTCTGTCCACTTCTGCTTTCAGAGTACCGACTGTAGCTACCACACGTTTCTGTCCTGCCGTAGTTCCTTTCTGAAGGACTGCTGCCGGCATATCCGGATCCATACCCCCTGCAAGAAGTCCGCTGCAGATATCTTCCAGTGCGGCAATTCCCATCAGGAAAACCAGCGTTCCTTTTGTCTGTGTCAGCGCCTTAAAATCAATATCATACTCCTGTCCTGCACGTTTATGTCCTGTAATGATATGCAGGGAAGAGCAGAAATCTCTGTGCGTCACAGGAATTCCGTTATACGCCGGAACAGAAATCGGAGAAGTCACTCCCGGTACAATCTCATACGGGATTCCATTCTCAGAAAGAAGTTCCAGTTCCTCACCGCCTCTGCCAAAAAGAAATGGATCTCCACCTTTAAGTCTTACTACTTTATTTCCTTTTTGAGCCTCTTCCAGAAGGACTTTATTGATATCCTCCTGCACCATGGTGTGATGGCTTGCTCTTTTTCCCACGTTGATCAGTCTTGCGTGCTCCGGAATTCTTGCCAGAACGCCTTCGCCAACCAGACTGTCATATACTACCACATCTGCCTGCTGCAAAACCGCTTCGCCCTTTAATGTAAAAAGGCCGATATCTCCCGGTCCTGCACCAACCAGCCAAACTTTGCCAGATGTCATTTGTTTTCTCCTTATTATCACCTGATATACCAAGCTATTTTATATCAGTTATTTACTTTCGCAATCAAACTTCAACTGTTTTGCAAGAGCAATTCCCAGTTCAGTGCCTTTCCCTGCAGAACCTTTTATCTGCCCTGTAAGCCACTTTCCTGTCGCTTCGCTATAATATAATCCACGGATAAAGATCTCATCTCCACTTACCTCTGCAAATGCGGCTACCGGTGAAGAACATCCTCCGTCCAGATATTTTACATAGGCACGCTCTGCACTTCCTGCCATCCATGCATTTCTGTCGCAATATCCTTTCAGATAAGAATAGTCCTGATCCTTTCGTCCCTGCACCGCCAGAATTCCCTGTCCGGCTGCCGGGATCATTTCATCCGGTGTAAAATATCGGTTGATTCTTGCCTCCAGGCCCAGACGTTTCAACCCCGCCGCAGCCAGAATCAGTCCGGAATACTCTCCCTCATCCAGCTTGCGCAGTCTTGTCTGCAGATTTCCGCGAATACTCTTTACTTCCATCTCCGGATATAATTTCTTTAACTGAAGAGTTCTTCTTAAACTGGAACATCCCAGCGGTTTCTCAGGATTCAGTTCTGTGACACCCTCCGGAAGTACCAGCACATCCCTTGGATCTTCTCTCTTTGAAAAAGCCAGCAGCGGAAGTTCCTCAGGTACTTCCATCGGCATATCCTTCAGGCTGTGCACAGAAAGATTACTTCTGCCATCCATCAGTGCTCTGTCCAGTTCTTTTACAAACAATCCCTTGCCGCCTACTTTATCCAGGGTGCGGTCAAGAATAATATCTCCTGTCGTTTTCATAGTCAGAATATCCACCGTTATCTCAGGACTGTTATTCTCTTCTATGTAACTTTTTACCATTTCACTCTGTAAAACTGCAAGTTTACTCTCTCTGCTTCCAATGATCACCTTCGTCATCATTCTCCTCCTCATCTTCCCGCGCGACTTTCTCCAATGCATCCTGGATTTCTTCCCTTATCCTGCGCGCTTTCTTATGGTCAAGACCGCTGGCCGTAATTCCGACCACCAGTCCTTCCTGCATATAGATTCCCGGAAAATAAAAATCACACTGCTCTCTGTCACTGGCTACATTTACATAAATCCCTTCCTGTCGGCAGATTCTATGTATCTCATCATTCAGTTTTCTGTCATTTGTGGCAGCGATCACCATATACGCCATCGCAAAATCAGATCGCTTCACCGGACGTGTGAGCAGTTCCACATAGCCAGCTTTACTAAGCTCCATCATCTCCATGGTAACCTTCGGTGCAATGACTCTGATATTTCTGGTAAATGACAGCAGTGTTTTTACCCTGCGGGTTGCGATATTTCCGCCTCCCACCACCACGATATTCTTATCCGATAAATCTATAAACATTGGAAAATAAGGCTTATTCTTCATATATTTTCTCCAGTCCTGCAACACACTCCAGAAAAGCTTCCTGATTCAGACTGTCCCGTAAGCCAAAAATCAGCTTATTTACTACTTTTCCGGCGGCGGTATCTACTGCCTGCACCAGGTTCTGTCTGTCATCCTCTTCCATTGGTGTTTTCTTCAATATCTTCGCAATTCTGAGATTCAGGTCATTTACTGCCTCTTCTTTGATCTCCTGAATTCTCGGAATCAGGTCTCTTCCATCCAGCCATTGGAAAAACTCATCCATCTGTTCTCTTACAATTGCGCCTGCCGCCTCCAGATTCTCCTGAAGTTCTGCCGGAATCTCTTCAATACGGAAACTATCCATATCGTAAAGTGTGATTCCCTGAATCTTTCCAATAGATGGCTCAATATCTCTTGGAACTGCCAGATCGATCAGAATCAGTTCATCTTTCATCTGAAGATTCTGAAACAATTCTTCTCTTAATGTAAAATTCGGGCTCGCAGTCGCACTTACCACCAGATCACACTGCGGCACATATTTCATTCTCTCTCCGTAATTAATACGTTTGCAGCCCAGCGGAATATTTACCACACCGCTTCTGTACTGGCGAATTGTTACTGTCACATCAGCACCCGCTTCTCTCAAAGCCTGTGCTGCTACTTTTCCCATCTCTCCGTTTCCAATAACCATGCAGGTCTTGTCCTTAAGAGAATACCCCTTCTGGGCCAGGAATCCGATTGCCTGATGGATTACTGACGGGTTTCCATGGGAAAAGGGAACTTCCGTCTTGATTCTCTTTCCTGCTGTAACGGCCATTCTGAACATAACTTCCAGAACCCCGTCTGCCGCAAAATTCTCTCTTGCCAGATTCAATGCATCTTTTACCTGTGTAAGGATCTGATCCTCCCCGATAATCTGGGATTTCAGTCCGCTTGTAAGATAAAAAAGATGTTCGACTGCCTCTTTGTCTTTTCGTTCCACAAAATATTCTCTATAAGAATCTTCTGTGATTCCTTTTAACTGACAGAGACAGTCGTAAAGACAGACCTCCTCGTCATCATCCACACTCGCCCAGACTTCCAGGCGGTTACAGGTTGAAAGGATCACACATCCGTATATTCCTTTGTGGTTCTTTATTTTTTCCATGGCTTCACCGGCATTTTTCTTTGTAAATGCGAAATGCGCACGTATATCTACCGGTGCCATATTATGATCTATTCCAATCATGGAAATACTCATAATTTCTACTTCTCCTTCGTATCTCCTATTTTCGTCCAAAAATAGTTACTGTTCACTTCGTGTACAGTAACACGCTACGCGATGCACAGATTTATGCTAATCGCATAAATCGCGCGGTATGTCTCGGGTTTTCTGTGACCTTCGCTCACAAAAAACACCTCGCGGGATACTACCAATGAACAGTAATCAAAAATATCATAAACATTTCCTGCGAAGATGTCAATTATAAACACACGAAAAGCGCCCGAAATGAGCATTTATGCTACACGCTTATTCGGACGTTTTTTGCTTTGCTACCTGATATCTGTATACAGGATGCTCCTGCAATATCTCACGGTGAATATTTTCTTACTCTTAACGGAATTCCATTCTGCGCAGCCAAAATCTTACTCTGCGCTACCTTTTCCTCCCCGATCACGTCTACAACTGTAAATCGTACATCGTCAATGTACTGTTTGCAATCTCTTGCAAATTTCAGCATGGCATCAAAGGACTTCTCTCCGTATGCCGGTCGGACCACCTCATTGTAAGAAGCTGCATCCGGCATGTTAAGACTGATAGATACACTATCTACCGCCTGACAGACTTCCTTTGCCGTGGAACGGTTATGAAAGATATAAGCGGTCATCAGCGTGGTAAGCGCCGCCATTACAGCTGTTGCCGTAATTTTCTTTACTGTACTTGCAGTCTGCACATTCTGTTTTGTTGTTGTTACTTCTGACATAACAACTCCTCCTCGTTATGCCTTTTTAACTGTATTTTATAAATTTTCTGTCAATCAGGCTGATAAAAATATCCACCTGGTATTCATCCCCAAAAACAGCTACAGCATTTTTAAGTATTTTTCAAAGCAGACACCGTCATTTCTGTCGGTTCCTTCCAGTACCGCATCATGAATGGCTCCGGCAAGGAATGCGATTGCTTTCTGCACACATTCCTTCATGGAAATTCCTTTTACCATTCCTGCGCTGAGCACGGATGCAAACAGGTCTCCGGTTCCGGAATAGCTTCCGCCTTCTTTTATGGAAAAATACCAGTCTGCTTCATTTTCCTCTATTACCAGATTACCCATTTTCACACTGCCATCACCGCACACTACATCCACTCCGGTGATAACAATCGATTTTAATCCAAAACGGTCTGCCAGCTCTCTGCCGGATTTCTCTGTTTCTTTCAGCTGCTGTGTCTCGTCCATCTGAGAAAAAAGTTCCATTTTCTCTTTCATGCCCTGTTCTCCGTACAAAAGCAACAGTGCTTCTGTAAGATTCGGGGTAATTACGGTCGCATGCTGAACCAGAATCCTCATCTTCTCGCAAAGTTCTTCGGAATATGTCCTGTAAATATTTCCTCCATCGCCCATTACAGGATCTATCAGGATATGTGTCTCATCCGTACAGAACATATCTGTAAATTTCAAAATCACATCTACCTGTCTGGCATCTGCCAGAAACCCTGTATATACACCATCCGGTTTAAAACCCATTTTCTTCCATTCGTCCATGATCAGTTGCATCCGGTCTGTATAATCATCCCAGAAATAAGAACCGTATCCGGTCTGGTTGCTCAGCACTGCTGTAGGCAATGGACAGGCCTGCACTCCCATAGCAGAAATCACCGGTATTGCCGCTGTCAGGGAACATTTTCCCATTCCGGACAGATCATGAATGACTGCAATCTTCTTCAATTTATCAGTACCTCTTGCTTTCTTAATAAGTCTGTCATCAGCCTGAAACATCTGAATTTTTATTCTTCCAGATGTGTTTTCATTCTGACCTTATTAATATAGCATTGGATTCTGCATCTGGATATATCCAGTTTTGTATTTTTTTTAGAGGCCAGTTTTATGTCAGATATAATATAAAATAAACTCAAATCCATCGGATATCTGTGATTCGCTTCAATTACCTGTCCATAACAGGTAACCGGAGTCAATATCCTCTGTTATTATCGATCATATAAAGTAATGCATTACAGATACATGCCGCGATATTGCTTCCGCCTTTCCTTCCTCTTGCCACAATATACGGAACGTCTGCCTGCATGATCAGTTCCTTTGACTGTACCACATTTACAAAACCTACCGGCACGCCAATAATGAGTTCCGGATTCAGTTTGCCATCCTCGATCAGTTCATAAAGACGCACCAGTGCTGTCGGGGCGTTTCCAATAGCAAAGATCAGTTTCTTTCCCATCGCTGCTGCTTTATCCATGCTGGCAGTTGCCCTTGTTGTTCCATTGGCTTTGGCTGTCGCTGCCACATCTTCATCCGAAATAAAGCAGAATACCTCTCCACCATAACGGGAAAGAACTCTTTTATTGATTCCGGATTCCGCCATATGTGTGTCTGTCACAATGCAGGCTCCTTCTTTAATCGCCGCGATAGCTTTCTGTACTGCATCCTCAGAAAAGCAAAGATTCTTTGCATAATCAAAGTCTGCACTTGTATGAATGCATCTCTTTACGATCAGTTCCGTTCCGGGAATCAATTCTGTATCTCCCAGCTCCTCTGTAATGATCTCAAAGCTACGCTTCTCTATATCCATCGGTTTTACATTTTCCAGCTCTACTTTCATTTTATACCTCCAAAATCTGCTCGAGCAGATAATATCATCCGCTTTCGCTTCATAACTGCAGAACGTCTTTTATATTACACTCCCTGCTCCAGAATCTCATAAATCTTCTTCATATCCAGATGCTTCCGAAGTTCAGAAGCCAGAATGTCATACTGTGTCTCTTTAAATGCCGCAAAATCAACTCCTGTCATCTCAGATACATCAAGTCCTTTCTTTTCTCCGAGTGCGCGGACAACAGCCTCCGCAACATCTTCTTTGTCAAAAACTCCATGTACATAAGTTCCACAGACATTTTTACAATATGCACCATCTTCCTTCCGGCTGCCTGATACGTGATCCTCAATCGACACACAATGACCTGCGTTCTCTTTCAGAATGGTCTCTCCCATATGGATTTCATAACCCTCCAGTTCCGCGCCGGAAAGAGCAGCAAGATCTCCGTCCAGATTCAGGAACTTTCCAGATACTCTGGTTCGTGTCTTATTCTCTGCAAATATGGTATCCATAGGCAAAAGTCCCATTCCTTTGATCGTTCCGCCCGCTTCTACATGGTGAGGGTCGCTTAAAGTTTCTCCGAGCATCTGATAGCCGCCACAGATTCCGAAAATAATCTTTCCTCTTGCTGCTTCTTTGAGTACTGCCGCTTCCAGTCCATTTGCGCGCATCCAGAGAAGGTCTTCCATGGTATTCTTCGTTCCCGGCAGAATGATCATATCCGGATTCTTTAATTCACTTACATGCTGTACATAACGAAGAGAAACCCCCGGAATACTTTCAAATGGGTTAAAATCTGTGAAATTAGAAATTCTCGGCACCCGGATAACTGCAATATCAATCAGATCCACTTCCGTTTTTCTGTCAAATCGCTCCGTCAGACTGTCCTCATCCTCCACCTGAATATTGAGATAAGGCGCCACACCAACTACCGGGATATGACTTCTCTCCTCCAGCATTTGTACGCCCGGATCAAGGATTGTCTTGTCTCCGCGGAATTTGTTGATGATCAGTCCTTTAACCATCTGGCGCTCATCCTCTTCCAGAAGCTCCACTGTACCGATCAGCTGGGCAAAAACACCGCCTCTGTCGATATCTCCGACCAGAAGTACCGGAGCTTTCGCCATCTTTGCCATTCCCATGTTTACGATATCTTCTGTTTTCAGATTGATCTCTGCAGGGCTTCCTGCCCCTTCGATCACGATAATATCGTTCTCTGCTGCCAGCTCATTATATGCTTTCATGATATCCGGCACCAGTTTTTTCTTATATTTGAAATAGTCTCTGGCGCTCATGGTTCCAAGGACTTCTCCATTTACGATCACCTGAGAACCAACGTCATTGGTAGGTTTTAACAGAATCGGATTCATCAACACTGAAGGCTTGATTCCTGCGGCTTCCGCCTGCATAACCTGTGCTCTTCCCATTTCCAGCCCCTCTTCTGTAATAAAGGAATTCAGAGCCATATTCTGTGATTTAAAAGGTGCTACCCTGTATCCGTCCTGCTTAAAGATCCTGCACAGACCGGCTGCCAGTAAGCTTTTTCCTGCATTGGACATTGTCCCCTGCACCATAATCGCTTTTGCCATTTCTTTGTCCCCTCTTTTCTCTTGCTGTATTTCTTATTTTCTATATTTTCATAATTATCTATAAATAATGTCAGGGATAAAAAATCTTTTGATTCCGACTTAATACCACCGATTATAATGGTTTATCCCACTAGTTCTGTCAACACCCGCACCAGCTTTTCATTCTGTTCATGAAGTTTCACTGCCACGCGGTAATATCCTTTCTGTAGCCCCGGATAGTTGCTGCAGTCACGAATCAGAATTCCTTTTGGCACACATTTCTCAAATAAATCTTCCGGTCCACGAAAGAATATATAATTTGCCTCTGACGGATATACTTTCAGGCCAAGCTTTGTCATTTCTTCCTTCAGCCACGCAGATTCCTGAAAAATGATCTGTCTTCCTTTTTCTACGTATTCCGTTTCTTTTAGCGCCGCCAGTCCTGCCTGCTGTGCCATGGTAGATACATTCCAGGGCTGTGTCACTGCCTCCATCCGTTCCAGAACTTTTCTGTCAGAACAGAATCCATATCCAAGGCGCACACCCGGAATCGCATAACGTTTGGTAAATGCCTTAAGCAAAAAAAGATTCGGGTGCTCTGCAAGTTTTCCCTTTAATGTATGTCTGTCCGGATCTTTTACAAAATCCAGGAAGCATTCGTCCACGACCATAAAGATACCAAGTTCTGAACAACTTGCAAGAATCTTCTCCGGTAATTCCTGCGGCATTGTGATTCCTGTAGGATTATTTGGATTACACAGAAAAATAATATCTGGTTTTTCTGTTTTAAGAAGCTGCAGATAATTTTCCTCTACACAAAAATCTGCCGTTTCTTCCAGATAATATCTTGTGATCTCACATCCCACGCTCACCAGTGCCTGCTCATATTCTGCAAAGGTCGGTGCCAGAAGAAGTGCTTTTTTCGGATTTTTTGCTCTGCAGAGAGAAAAAATAAGGTCTGCGGCTCCATTGCCACAGATCAGGTACTCTTTTTGCGTCTGCTCATAAACTGCGATTGCTTCTTTTAATGGTCCGCAGCCTACCCTTGGATAATCACTGAGATCATCCACGCTGTCTATGATTGCCTTTTTTACACTCTGCGGTGTCCCAAGCGGATTACAGTTTGCTGAGAAATCCAGGCAATGATCATATTTATATACATCACCGCCATGTATGTGTTTTGTCATCTGTTCTCTCCCGTCTCATAATGTATGTCTGTATCGCAGTCAAACGGATAAAATCATCCGCTTCCGCTACGTGGCTCTACATCGAATAACTGCTTCGCAGTTTATTCGGTTAAAACAGCCACGTTCTGACTGCCACACTAATCAGCATAAATACTATTACACCCAAAATCGCAGTAGCATAAAGCAGATGATTGGACCGTCTGATATCTTCTACTTCTATCGGCCGGATTGCATCTCCGATCGTCGGTTTCTCATAAAGCTTTCCAAAATAATATGCATTTCCGGCAAGCTGTACATCCAGTGCTCCTGCCATCGCAGCTTCTGTCTGTGCAGAATTCGGGCTTGCGTGATTTCTTCTGTCACGATGGTAAATCTTTGCCGCATTTTTCACATCCATTTTTACAAACGCTGACGCAGCTACCATAAGCCATCCTGAGATTCTTGCCGGAATATAGTTTGCCACATCATCCAGTTTTGCAGCACAACGGCCGAAATAAAGGTACTTGTCGTTTTTGTATCCCAGCATGGAGTCCATCGTGTTGATTCCTTTATATAAAAACATCAGCCAGACTCCGCCGATTGCCATATAAAACATCGGAGCTATAATTCCATCAGAAGAATTCTCTGCCACAGTTTCCACTGCCGCCTTTGTCACTCCCTCTTCTGTGAGAGACTGTGTATCTCTGCCGACAATCATAGATACTGCATAGCGTGCCTCATCCAGAGTTCCGTTTTTCAGTCTGTCATATACTTTCATGCTCTCTGTTTTCAGAGATTTCGTTGCCAGAAGCTGATAGCACCAGAATGTTTCCAGTGCCAGTCCTGCCCAGGCAGAAATTCCATAAAGAAAATGTAAAATCAGAAACGGGATTCCGCCACTGAACAGACAGACCAGGATTACTTCTACGGTACCTGCCACAAGTTCTCCCTTATCCGTTTTCGGAAAAATTTTCCGAAGTATCTTTTCCAGAAGCGCTATAAGATTTCCAATCACGCACACCGGATGATACAGCCATCTTGGATCTCCTATGATAAGATCAAGGATAAAACCTGCGGCCAGGGCATATATACTGTAATATAACATAATAAATAAGACTCCTTGTTACATACTTTATCTCAATCAGACATAATGTTGTGCTGTATGATATTCCAGACACTTTAACAGAAACGCTCTGGGAATGTTCGGATTGCCATAATAGTACAGATGCGGATATCCTGCCAGAAGATTTTCCTCACTGTGTACACAGTCCCATCCTCGTTTACTGAGAGGTTTTGACGCATGAAAATCTGTACCACAGTTCTCAGAATCAAAATAGTGAAACTCATGAGCCGGAATCTCCCCTATTTCTTCTGCCGCCTGTCCAAATACCGGTTGTCTGGCATTCAGTGTGATATACCCAAACCTCGTCAATTTCGGAGTTCTGTAACACTTTCCCGGAATCACTCCACAGGTTTTACGGCTGATTCCTTCCATATCCTCCATCTGTTCATGAAGATACATAAAGCCGCCACACTCTGCCATACAAGGCATCCCTTGTTTAATCGCCCGAACAATCTCCTCTTTCATGGATTCATTTTGTTCCAATGCCTCTCCGTTTAATTCCGGATAGCCTCCATAAAGCAGCAGCCCATCTAAATCTGACGGCAGATGTGCATCATGAACCGGTGAAAAATAAACCAGCTCTGCTCCCATTTCCTGCAATAGCCGGAAGTTATCTTCATAGAAGAAACAGAATGCTTCATCCCTGGCTACTCCAATCTTCAGTTTCTGTGGCAAATGAAAATCAAAGGCAGGATTTTTCTGATCCAGAGATTCCGGCACATTCAGATCCGGTGCTTTTTCTGCAAGCGCAAGGATTCTGTCTATTTCCAATGTCTCTTCCAGCACGCCTGCCAGTTTCTTCAGACGACCTTTCAAATCTTTGATCTCTTCCGGAAGTACCAATCCCAGATGACGGCTCTCAATCACGCAGTCCTCTACTTTCGGTACATAGCCAAGAACTTCCACACCCAACTGTTCTTCTGCCAACTTCTTCATCCTTGGATAAAGCATCGGAGACATCTGATTAAAAATCACACCTTTGATATGGCTGTTCTCTTTATATTCCATAAAGCCTTTAATATAAGCAGCCAGAGAAATACTCATTCCCCTGCTGTTCACAATAAGAATCACAGGTGTATCTGTCGTATCTGCCAGATCATAGGCACTTGCTTTCGTGGAAATACCTCCCACTCCATCATAAAATCCCATGACACCTTCCATCACTGCGATATCGCAGTCCGCAGCATTTCTCCCAAGAAGATATCTGGTAACATCAGAATCTGTAAAAAAAGTATCAAGATTTCTTGATTTCGTTCCGATGACTCTGGAATGAAACATAGGATCTATGTAGTCCGGTCCACACTTAAAAGATGCCACCTTCATTTTTCTGTTTACCAGCGCCTGCAAAAGTCCGCAGGTAATCAGTGTCTTTCCACTGCCACTGGCTCCTGCTGCCAGAAGTATTCTTGGAATTTTCATCCTGTTTCTCCTCTATTTCTTCTGCAATGTAATAATATAAATTGGATTTTCGCCCATCATCATATGGTAACGTCCAATCGCCTTTGAACGTGCCGCACCAAGCTGGACAATCTCATTCTCCTCAAATCCAAATTCTTTCGCTGTCTCAAGTGCTTCAGACACTGTCTCCAGAGTAATGCAGTTGATCACAATACGAACCTGAGGGTTCTTTTCGATCAGAAGCTTCACGATTTCCTTCAGATTTCCGGAGGAGCCTCCAATAAACGCATGTGTAGGTACCGGAAGTTCTGTCAGTGCCTTCGGTGCAAGTCCTTCGACGATCTCCAGATTATCCGCTGCAAATTTCGCCTTGTTCAGACGAATCAGTTCCACTGCATCCTCTTTCTTCTCTATCGCCCAGACTTTACCCTGATGAGCGCGAAGTGCCATCTCTATAGATAAAGAACCTGTTCCCGCTCCGACATCATAGCAGATGGAATCCTGTGCCAGACAAAGCTTTGAAAGTGATACAGTACGCACTTCCTCCTTCGTCATAGGCGCTTTGCCCCTGATAAATTCTTCATCTTTTATTCCATGAGTCTCCGGTCGTGTTATCGCATTCTCGTTGACCGCACAGACCACTGAGAGCGGATCACCCACATACTCTGTCAGTTCACTGGCCGGTTTTACAAAAATCTTCTCATTATCATAAGAAAGATTTTCTCCCACATAAAGAAGAACATCTCCCATGTCATATCCTGTCAGCTTTCTGGCAAGAACCGCCACTCCGTCTGAAGTTCCAAGAATCGCAAATACCTTTTTCTCATGGCGGATATGCGATATGAGATTACAGCCTCTTCCATGAGCACTGACAATCTTCGCATCATCCCAGGATAAGCCAATCTTTGACATAAAATATACTACAGAAGAAATTCCACACTGAACTTCTATCTTTGATTCTGCCATAACATCCAGCAGTTTTTTTGCTCCACTGTAGAATCCTACATCCCCAGAAAGAACAATCACAATGTTATCATACTCAGGGTGTTTCCCGATATAGTCTTTAATCTCCTGGCTTCTGTACTCCACGAATACGTCCTGTCCCGGACGCTTCACAGAATCCACCATTCTTTTCGCTCCGATCAGAAGATCTGCCTGATCCAGACTGTTCTTTCCCTGTACTGTCAACGTCTGAGAACTTCCCATGCCAATTCCAAGAAGCGTAATATGCGGCTGATGCGTCAGGCTGAAATGTTCCATAAGGAATCTCTTGCATTCTTTTACAGACATTCCATCTTCTTTCAATGGGCGCCCGATGATCACAGGAATCGCGTCACATTCCAGCGCCGCATCTATCTTATCCTGAAAACCGCCCGCTTTTCCGGTATCCTTTGTCACCAGATATTTACAATGGTACTGCCTTAACATCGCTGCATTTAATTCTCTGGAAAAAGGTCCCTGCATTCCGATCAGATGTTTTCCCTCAAAGCCCAGTCCGGCACATGCCTGCATGACGTTCGGCAGGGAAAGGACTCTGGCATAGAGACGTTCCTTATAATCTTTCATTCCCGTAAAACCAGCCAGTTCCTTACTTCCTGTTGTCAGCAATACATTTCCCTGTGTCCGGTCCAGGTACTCAGCTGCCGCCTGCACACTCTCCACATAGACAGCTTTCTCTTCATGTCCGCCCATTTCCCGCAGAACTCTATAGTAAAGTGTCTGTGTTTTCTCACAGGCTGTCCGGATATTCATGGTAACCTCAGCTGCATAAGGGTGCGTCGCATCCAGCACCATCTCCGGCTTCTCTCTGGCAAAAATCTGCTCCATGGCAGTTTCATCCAGTCTTCCTGTCTGCACAGTGAGATATTCATTTTCCATAAGAGATTTGCTGCCGTATTCTGTCGCGACAAATCCCATCGTCTGTACCTGATGTGCTGCCAGAAAACGGCAGACCTCATATCCTTCTGTTGTTCCTGCAAAAACAAGGACTTTATACATTCTTATATCCCCTTGGTGTAACCATCTTATGGTTGATTTCCTTTGTCTGCGAATTTCCGATAAATACAGTTGTAAACATATCTACCTGTGTATCTCTCAGTTCTTTTAATGTCATTACATTGGCTGTTTCGCCTTCTCTTGCGATATTAGAAACAGTTCCACAGATCGTATCCGGTGACTTATATTTCATCATCAGGTCGCATGCTTTCTGCAGATAATCATGGCGTTTCTTACTGGATGGATTATAAAGACATACGACAAAATCTGCCTGAGCTGCAGCCAGAAGTCTTGCTTCGATCTTTTCCCATGGAGTAAGAAGGTCGCTTAAGCTGATAAGACAGAAATCATGGATCAGAGGTGCACCAAGAACTGCCGCTCCGCCTGTAGCTGCTGTCACACCCGGAATGATCTCCAGTTCTGTTTCCGGATAATTAACGCCGACCTCATACATCAGTCCTGCCATACCATAAACTCCGGCATCACCGCTGCAGATCATAGAAACCGTCTTGCCTTTCTTCGCTTCTTCAAAAGCAAGAACGCAGCGGTCAACCTCTTTCTTCATTGGTGTAGTCATAAATTCTTTTCCAGGGAAGTATTCCTTTACCAGATCAACATATACAGTGTATCCGATGATCGCATCACTTTCATTCATTGCGCGGATTGCCTTTCCTGTCATCTGGTCATAAGCTCCCGGTCCGATTCCGATTACATATATTTTACTCAAAATGTATCCTCCATTCTCTGGCTGCCACTGCTGTGGTCACACCGTTTTCTCCTTTTTTCTTCTGAATCAGTCTGCCATTACCGCTGGCAAAAACTGCACTTCTCTCACAGACATTATCTACACCTGTGATTTTCTTTACAAACGGTGAGGGCGTAAATTCTCCCGGCACCTGTTTTAATTCATCTTCTGTATAAGTGACAAAAGGAATCTGCCAGTCTTTTGACAACGCTTTGATTCCCTGTTCTTCTTTCTTCAGGTCAATGCTGGCGATCTGTTCAAATGCTTCTTTAAAAAATTCGCCTGTATCGAGCACTTTCTGTGCCGCCTCTGCGATTCCTTCGGCATCTTTGCCCTTACGGCATCCCATTCCCAGTGTCAGATTCCCGGGAACGATCTGTGTCGTAGATGCAAAAGGCTGGCAGGATGTATGTACTGTGACAGCGGCTCCACAGTCTATCCCTGAATCATCCAACTTTCCGACAATTGATTCTGCATTTTCAGATATCATTTTTTTGCTTTCTGGTGATTCCGTAGTATCTGACTGCATGCCTTCCATATTTCTAACCGGGATTCCCCGTTCGTCACACATAATCAGTCCTTCCGGCAGTCTGCCATCTACAGGAAATTCACTGTAAAATCCCACTTTTTTTCCTGCCAGAAGCGCTGCTGAAACTTCTTTTGCCGCTTTCATATTGAAAATGCTACAATCATTTTTCTTTGCAAAGACATCTACCGCAAAGCGATGATGCAGGTCCGTGGCGGTCGTTACCACCGGTACTGCGTTTAATATTTCTGCCGTTTTCAGCGCCAGTTCATTAGCACCGCCCAAATGCCCTGACAGCAGTGAAATCACGAACTTCCCGCATTCATCCACCACAAGCACCGCCGGATCTGATTTCTTTGACACTACATAAGGAGCAATACTGCGGACTGCAATTCCACTTGCGCCAATGAAAATCAACGCATCTGAATCAGGAAATTTCTCCCCTGCCCATGCAGAAGTACTGATCTGTATGGAGTCCGGCAGGTATTTACTTTTTTTGTCAAGGGTTGCCGTTATGCCGGCAGATTTCAGTCCCCTGCATAATTTCTCACCTGTTTCCTGTCCGGTCAGGCTGAAACAGATCATTGCAATCTTCATTTTATCCTCCTATCGAAGGTTCTTTTCTCATTTTGTAGCCTCGCGGAACTCTGTCGTAAATCCCGGATCGTACAGTTTGGAACGATCGTAATGTGCTGCTGCCACACTGTCACCAATGATCATCAATGCGGTTTTTGTGATATTGTTATCTGCTGCTGTTTTTGCCAGCGTTCCTACTGTGCAGACAAAAGTCTTCTGATCCGGCCAGGTGGCTTTGTATACGATAGCTGCCGGTGTATCTGCTGTATAACCGCCTTCAATCAGACGTCTGCTCAGTTCTTCCAGCATTCCTGTACTTAAGAATACAACCATTGTTGCCTGATGAGCTGCGAATGATTGAATGCTCTCTTTGGACGGAACCGGAGTTCTGCCTTCCATACGGGTGATGATTACGCTCTGGGAAATATCCGGAAGTGTATATTCCAGATTCAGGGCGCTTGCCGCACCACAGAATGCACTGACACCCGGGCAGTAATCATACGCGATATTCTTCTCATCCAGAATATCCATCTGCTCACGGATCGCGCCGTAAATACAAGGGTCGCCTGTGTGGAGACGGACGGTTATCTTTCCTTCTGCTTCTGCTTTCTCAATTACATGAATGACCTCTTCCAGTGTCATCTTGGCACTGTTATGGATCGTGCAGATGTCCTTTGTATATTCAAGAAGCTGTGGATTTACCAGTGATCCTGCATAGATCACCACATCTGCTTCTTCCAGATACTGTTTTCCTCTTACTGTAATTAAATCCGGTGCTCCCGGGCCTGCTCCTACGAAATGTACCATGTTTTATATCCTCCTTTTATCTATTTATCTTTAATTCTTTTATTCTGTATATTAATTTTTTCAATCAACTTGGCAGCATCTGCCGTCTGCCCCAGATATCCGCAGGTATTAGAGAAAACCACTGCTCCAAGCAGAATCTGTTCATAGGATCTGTGATTCAGATAAAACTGGATTCTGTCCAGAACCTCTTTCATCGTTCCCTGTGTCATCTGGTATCTGTTCAAAATATCCAGTGCCTCATCTGTGGTAGATGCGTTCAGAATCTCTTTTGCACATTCCAGTGGTGCTCCTGCGCGGATTGCATTAGACGCCAGAACTTCCATTCTTGCATCTGCGCTGTGTGAATGTGTATTCATGATTCCGGCTGCTACTTTTACAAACTTCCCGATATGCGCAATGAAAAGGATTCCTTTCACGCCCATGTCGATTGCCATATCTATCGTTTCTCCTACATAGTTGCTACACTTGATGTTCTTCTCATATGGGAGATCCATGTGTTCTCTCAGATAATCTGCACCGTAATTTCCCGGTGTTACCAGAAGATATTCTTCTCCCTGGGAAAAGTGTTGTTTCATTTCCACCCGGATGCTCTGGACAAGGGCTGCCTCGCTCATAGGCTCTACGATACCGGATGTTCCAAGAATTGAGATTCCTCCGACGATTCCCAGTCTGGGATTGAACGTTTTCTTTCCGATTTCCACACCTTTCGGAACAGCAATGATAATCTTTAGGCCACCCTCGTAGTCATATTTTTCTGCTATTTCTGTGGCTGCCCGGAGGATCATGGATTTTGGTACCGGATTGATTGCGGCTTCTCCGATTTTCTGGGAAAGTCCGGCTTTTGTTACTCTTCCGACACCAATTCCGCCGTCAAGAGTAATTCCCTGCTCTTTTGTTTTCTCTACGGTCGCATAGACCAGTATTCCATTTGTGGTGTCCGGGTCATCTCCGGCATCTTTCCGGATTGCGCAGGTTACTTTATCTGTTTCTATCTGAATGTCTTTCAATTCCAGTGTGAGCAGAATTCCTTTGGGAGTCATCAGTGTAACGGTTTCCTGTAATTTGCCTCCAAGGAGTATTTCTGTGGCGCCTTTGCAGGCTGCTGCTGCGCAGGAACCTGTTGTGTAGCCGAATCTCATTTTTTTGTTTCCGCGGATTACGTAGTAGTCTTCCAGTCCGTTTTTCATGGGTGCTCCTTTGTCTTTTGCTGCCGGCGTATGAGATATAACAGTTCAATAAAATACTGCATTATTTTGCTGATTTATTATAGTTACATAAAAGGAGGGATTTTTGTGTGCAACAAAATCCCTCCTGAAAATTCCTAGAAAATATTCTCTGGTTGCCGCAGATTGTATTTCAACTGAAAAAGCAGACAGTATCTGGCTGTTACAGTAACGGACTTGCGCAGGGATTTCACCTGACTTCCTGTGGTGCTTTTCTGGGGTTATTTTTCGACAATCATTATATAATTTTGAGGGGGAAAAGTCAATGTGTTTGACGGGCATTAAAGGATTAAAGGATACCCATTAAGGGACGCTCAGAAAAAGTTCTTGTGTTGGGTGCGGTTTCGGAGACTAAGATATTCTAAGCTCTCAGAAATCTGCTAAAGGCATGAGAAGAAAAGTCTGGATTACTCGCTGCGCTCAGACAGAGGACTTTTCTTCTCATAACGCAGATTTCTGAGGGCTAAGAATATCTAAGTCTCCTGCAAATGCACCCAACACAAAAACTTTTTCTGAGCTGGGGATTGGAAATGAGCAAGTCATCTACTGTAATATATTTATTTTATGGGTAATGTTCCTTACGGCCAGTAGGAAGCTTATACTACCTTGTGGTTTAGCCATTTGCGGCTATGGAAGCGGAGGGAGAATACGATTCCGCGGACAGTCCAGTCGGTGAACATTCCGATCCATACGGCCATTGGGCCGAAGCCTTTGAAGCGGATGAGGTATACGCAGAGGCAGAATCGGAAGGCCCACATGGTGATGCAGGAGGTGAGCATGGAGAATTTTACGTCACCGGCGGCTCTGAGGCCGTAAGCAGGGACGAAGGCCATTACCCATACGATTGGTTTGATGATTGTGATCCAGGTTACCATGTGGAAGCACATCTGGGCGCTTTGGGGTTCCATTCCGCCTAGTTTGGTTATCGGGATGGTTAGGGCGAATACCAGGAGGCAGCTTGCGATGATGATGATTTCTGCAAGGATGCTTAGTTTTTTTATGTAGTAAATGGCTTCGTCTTTTCTACCGGCTCCGAGGCATTGGCCTACTACGGTCATCAGACCGATTCCTACGCCGATGGCTGCGATTCCGTTTAGGTTTTCGAGGATGTTTGTCATTGCCTGGGCTGCGATGGCTACGGTTCCCAGGGTGGATACTGAGGATTGGATTGACAGTTTTCCGAGCTGGAACATGCTGTTTTCTACACCGGATGGGATTCCCAGTGAGAGGATTCTGCCGATCATTTTTCCGTCGGGACGGATCTGGTAATAGTTTTTTACTACGATTGGCTGTCTGTCAAGTCTGAGCTGCCAGAGTACGACTACTGCGCAGAAGATTCTGGAGGCTAAGGTTGCAATGGCGGCACCGGCTACGCCCATATGGAATACCCAGATCAGGACTGCGTTTCCACCGATGTTGATTACGTTTGATATGACGGAGACGGTCATCGGGCCTCTGGTGTTTCCCTGTGAACGGAATATAGAGGCACCGGCATCATAGAGCGCAATAAACGGGAAGGATATCGCTGTATAGAAGAAGTATGTTCGGGATGCTGTCATAACGTCTGCTTCTACTTTTCCGAATATGAATTGTAAAAGAGGTATTCGGAATATCAGGCATAGTGTAGTTACCGCTACAGATATGGCTGTGATAATGAATAGTACCTGTCTGGCGGATTTGTTTGCCATTTCGTGATTTTTCTGTCCTATATATTGTGAACAGATGATTGCTCCGCCTGCTGCCAGTGCTGAGAATGCCTGGATTACCAGTACATTGATGGAATCTACCAATGATACGGCGGATATTGCTGCGGAGCCTACATTGCTGACCATCATGGTGTCAACGGTTCCCATTAAGGAGTTTAACACCTGTTCAAAGATGACTGGTATCAGCAGACTTCGAAGCATTTGATTCGTAAAAATGTGTTGCTGTTCTTTTGTATTTTCTTTCATCTTTCCCCACCCATTTTAGAGTGTATTTGAAAAAGGCTTTCTGCAAGATGTGCGTGCAGATTGCGGGAATGATTTTTCAAACACGCTCTAGTTTCTTTTTCTGATTATACGCTTATTTTTTTTTGATGCAAGAGAGTGGGGTGTGTTTTTTCTCATATTTTTGTATAAAATCCTGTTGTTTTTCTTGTTATGGGCTGTAAAATCTGATACATTAGAGCCACATATAAGTTATAGATTCAGAAAGGTAAATAAACTACACCAGTCATGCAAAGAGTTATTGAATATATTATTTCTGAAAATACAAGTCCGGTTACGATTCTGGACTTTCTTAAAAGAGAGGGATTTTCCCGGCATATATTAAGTTCTATGAAGAATGCTTCTGATACGATCATCCTAAACGGCGAACGTGGTTTCGGGCGGTCTGTGTTGAAGCCGCAGGATCATCTGGTAATCACTGTGCCTGAGACGGAATCAGGAGAGAATATTATCCGGACGAAGATGGAATTAAAGATTCTTTATGAAGATGAAGATATTCTTGTGATAAATAAACCTGCTGATATGCCGGTACACCCTTCTGCCGGAAATTATGAAAATACGTTGGCTAATGGGATTGCCTGGTATTTTTATGAAAAAGGAGAAGATTTTGTTTACCGATGTATTAATCGGCTTGACCGTGATACAACCGGTGCTTTGATTCTTGCAAAGAATCCTCTGAGTGCCGCTATTCTGTCTGTGCAGATGAGAAATCGTCAGATCTGCAGAATGTATCTGGCACTCGTAGACGGAGTGCTTCCAGAATCAGGCACTGTCGATGCCCCTATTGCACGAATGGATGGATCGGTTATCACACGTGAAGTAAATTTTCAGAATGGAGAATCTGCTGTTACGCATTATGAACGTCTGGCAGTTGGCAAAGACTATTCTCTTGCAGAACTTCATCTGGAGACAGGGCGCACGCATCAGATCCGGGTGCATATGAAATATATCGGTCATCCTCTTCCCGGAGATTTTTTGTATAATCCGGATTATCGTTGGATAAAACGGCAGCCGCTTCACTCCTATCAGCTGGAATTTACTCATCCAGTCACTAAAAAAGCGATGCTTTTCACAGCACCTGTTCCGGCTGATTTCGTTTCTGCCTTTTGGTCAAACTAAAACCATTCTGTGGGCAAAAAAATAGTTCATCAGCATTAATTATCTGATGAACTATTTTTATATTCCCGGAGAATTATTTATTTTTTTCGTAAATGATCAGAAGTCCTTTCAGCAGAAGTTCTTCATCCAGAATGATTTTTCTCTTACAGTGAGGAATGATTTTCTTTGCCAGACCACCTGTTGCTACTACTGTGGTTTTCTCGCCAAGTTCTTCTTCGATTCTGTCAATGATTCCGTCAAGAGCGGCTGCATTGCTGTAGAGAACTCCACTCTTCATACATTCGATCGTATTTTTTCCGATTACATGTCGCGGGGCATCAATGCTGATTCCGCTGAGCTGAGAAGCTCTTGCGGTAAGGGCATCCAGTGAAACTCCCACTCCAGGAAGGATCATTCCACCTACATACTGCTTTCTGCTATTAACAACGGAAGCTGTAGTTGCAGTTCCCATATCAATGAGGATCAAAGGCACCGGGTAATTAGCAATTCCTGCCACTGCATCTGCCACCTGGTCTGCACCAAGCTGTCCCGGATTATCCATCATGATATTCAATCCTGTCTTTACACCAGGTCCAAGAACGATCGCATCTTTCTTAAGTATCTTCTCCGCAGCCAACTTCGCAATATTTGTAATCTGTGGCACTACCGAAGAAATGATGCAGCCTTCAATATCTGTTTTCCTGATATGATAAATATCAAGAACATTCTTAAGATCTACCGCATATTCCAGTTCTGTCTTCGTACGATTGGTTGAAAGTCGCTCTATAAAATATGTCTTTTTATCATCAATGCATCCAACTACAATATTTGTATTTCCGATGTCAATTGCTAAAATCATACTTATTTATCTCCAATTATCTTTCTAATGCTACTTTTCCGTTTTCACTGTCTGCTGCTTTCTGCGCCGGAATCAGGTGTGCTTTTGAAAGGGCAGCTCCTACAGCTCCTGTGATCACTGTTGAGGACACCATTTCACATACTGCATTGATTCCAACCATCATACAACATCCGATGATGATATTTCTTCCACCCATCAGTCCCTGTACATACTCTGTATTTCCAAACAGACCTACCAGAGCAGTCATAAAGAATAAGGTATTGAGGAATGCGGAAAAGAATCCAGTCACTGCGCATGATACATATACATTTGTCTTCTTACGCATAGCCTTGTAAATATAGCCAAGGCAGATTCCGTCAAGAAGACGTGGCACAAATCTCTGGATAAATGCCAGAACCGGATTGATGCTAAATAACATAGCTCCCATTGCACTTGTACCGCCAAGTCCGATACACTGTCCAAAACTTGTCAGTCCGAAGATCGCACCTGCGATTGCTCCGCCTGTCGGTCCGAGCACGACTGCACTGATTGCAACAGGGATCACGTTAAACGAAATCGCCAGTGGTCCGATGTTTAAGTATCCCAGTGGTGTGTAGGCCATCAGCAGAAGTACTGCTGCCATTAAGCCAAGCATAGTGAGCTGTGTCGTTGTGAATTTCTTTGTTTTCATTTTTTCCTCCTTGTTACCGTTCCGTTTCCGGATACAATACGGTGATGGAAAGCAGATTGGTATTTTCCCTGACGGGATTTCTGCTTTTCTGATATAAAGTTATTTTTTGCAGACTGGCAAAATCCTCTCCTGCATTTGCCTCATAAAAGCAAAATCGGAAAATCACTGCTACCATCTGCTTTCTTACTGCTTCCTGCCTAAAATGAGGTCAGCGTAAGAATTTTATCCAGGATTTTAAGGGCTGCGTCCTCCTTACTCATAAGTGGGAGTGATACTTCCTCATCCTGTGTAATCAGAGTCAGCACATTCGTATCTCCCTGAAATCCGGCGCCTTCTACTTTTACATTGTTGGCAGCTACCATATCCAGGTTCTTCTTTGTGAGCTTGGCTCTGGAATTACCGATCACATTCTGCGTCTCCATAGAGAAACCGCAAAGGAACTGTCCGTCACGTTTGTGTTCTCCCAGAAACTTCAGGATATCATCTGTTCTCTCTAATTCTATGGACATCTGTCCGTCACTCTTCTTGACCTTCTCGTCACTGACTTTCGCCGGACGGTAATCTGCAACTGCTGCCGCCTTGATGATGATATCCTGCTCATCGCTGACAGAAGTCACTGCTTCATACATATCCTTTGCAGTCACAACAGGCACTACTTTTACAAACATCGGAGGTTCGATTGCAGTACGTCCGCTGACAAGCGTGACATCTGCTCCGCGAAGCATCGCAGCTTTTGCAATAGCATAGCCCATTTTTCCGGAAGAATGATTCGTAATATATCGCACAGGATCGATTGATTCCTGCGTAGGACCTGCAGTTACAAGGATTTTCTTTCCTTTCAGATCTTTTTCACAGGCGGCTTCTCTCTCAATATATGCAAGTAATGTCTCAGGCTCCGGCATCTTGCCCGCACCTGTGTCACCACACGCCAGATAACCGCTTGCAGGAGCAATCACTTCATAACCATAATGCTCCAGAATCTTAAGGTTATCCTGAACTACAGGATTCTCAAACATATTTGTATTCATGGCAGGGGAAATGAATTTCTTGCATTTGCATGCCATGATCGTGGTAGTAAGCATATCATCTGCAATTCCATGAGCCAGTTTGCCGATCACATTGGCGCTTGCCGGTGCGATCATTACGACATCTGCTTTCTTTGCGATAGATACATGCTCTACCTGGAACTGGAAATTCCGGTCAAAGGTATCTACCAGGCATTTATTGCCTGTGAGAGTCTCAAAAGTGATCGGATTGATAAAGTTCGTCGCATTTTTTGTCATAAGTACATGAACATCTGCGCGGCGTTTCTTTAAGGTGCTTGCAAGATATGCAATCTTATATGCAGCAATGCTGCCCGTCACTCCTAATAATACTGTTTTTCCTTCCAGTGTCATTTTCTCTCTCCCTCTTTCTCCGGATCATTACTGACTGTTGTTTTCCTACATTCAGTAATTATTTCTGTTTTCTAACACAATTCTCCTTATTATAGACTAATTGTTATCAAAAATGCAATACAGGATTTGTTTTCTTTGCAAAACAATCTTTCCTGGTTACTGTTCACTCCGTGCCCAGTAACTTTTGCCACAGGTAATCCAGAATGAATTTAGATAAGCGCTTGTTTAATCTTTCCATGTAAATTATAATAAAATTTACGAAAGGAATTTTTATCATGCCGAAACAAAAACCGAATTTAAATACTATTTACATATCAGAACGATTACACGAAAGTCTGAAACCAATTTCCCACTGCACACTGACAACAGTAATCGCCCCTATGGGATACGGTAAAACAACAGCCATAAACTGGTATCTTGCAGAACGCACAAAGAGAGAAGAACTATGTGTCATCCGTATTAACGTCTACTCTGACAATCTTGCTATATTCTGGAAAAGCGTTCAGGACGCATTTACCCGTGAGGGCTTTCGCTTTCTTCGCGAATATCCCTGCCCATCCGACGCTGCCGGAGGCAGCCTTTCAGCAGATGATCTTTGTCATGAACTGAATGTCAAAAAATCCTTCTATATTTTTATTGATGATTTTCATCTGTTAAGCGATGATCGTGTTTCTAATTTTATCTGCCTCCGAGATCATCTGTCTGAGCGGACGGCTCCATCAGATTGGTACGAAACCTGAAATGGATGAATGTATGCCCCACTATTATACGATCACAGACGGACACGGGCAGGGAGCTGAAAAGATCATGTGGGCTGAAGCAGCTTTGATGCAGGGACAGTTCTCTGATACACTCATTGCACTGGAAACAGCCTATTCACAGATTGAAAGAAACGGGCAGGAGAACATGGCTTTATGCTGCGTTTTCCTGGCACAGCAGCTTTTTCTTTGCACTGATATAAAACTGCACTACACTTTCGAGCAACGCTATAACGCATTACTCGGACATCACAATGCCGGTCCACGTCCCATGATGCTCTCTTCGCTGACGGACCGTGAACACGAAATCGTCATGTTGTTGCAGCAGCGCTTAAGTAATCGTGAAATCGGAGAAAAACTTTTTCTTTCTGAAGGCAGTGTGAAACAATATATCAATCAGATTTATTCCAAACTTCATATCGGAGGCGATACCCGCCCAAAACGAAAACAATTATTAGAATTGCTTTCATCCAACAATTAATTTATTTGTTACATTTCATGGAGGTACATATGAAAAACTATCAGATTACACAGTGGTGTGCTAATTTTATCAGACAGCAGGTAACTGAGGGCGATTTCTGTATAGACGCCACTATGGGAAATGGCAACGATACACTTTTATTATCTCAATTATGCAAAACGACAGGGAAAGTGCTGGCTTTCGATATCCAGAAACAGGCACTGGCTGCCACCAGAGAAAAGCTGGTCGCTGAGCATGCTCCTCAAAATTACACCCTTCTTTTGGAATCCCATGCAAATATGTCTAAGTATGCCGAGGCAGATAGTATAAGCTGCATTGTTTTCAATTTCGGCTATCTTCCGGGCGGCGATCATTCCCTCGCGACCAGAGGCGAGACCAGTATTCAGGCTTTAACACAGGCTTTATCTCTGCTGAAAAAGGGAGGCATGATCTCTCTTTGTATTTACAGCGGCGGTGATTCTGGCTTTGATGAACGAAATCAGATTCTTTCCTGGCTGAAAGAATTGGATCCGCATAAATATCTGGTAATAAAAAGTGAATATTATAACCGGCCAAATAATCCTCCGATCCCTGTACTTATCATAAAAAATTGACAGTACAAAAAGACACCGGAAAAGAATATCGTAAAAATCTTTTCCAGTGTCTTTTGTAATCTAAGTATTTTTTTAATCTGTTCTTTCTCCGATTTTTCTTATCTGACCAGAGAATTGAGAATTCATTCTGTTTAGTCTGTGATCTTGATTGTCTCAATCACCGGCTGTTCATCTGCCGGAATCGTTCCGTTGTTGTCTGTTGGTTTAGCGTCCTCGCAGATCTTATCTACAATGTCCATTCCTTCTGTTACATGTCCAAATCCTGCATAATCACCGTCCAGGAATGTGCTGTCTGTCTGAACGATAAAGAACTGTGAGCTTCCACTGTCCGGATCACTTGCTCTCGCCATGGAAATAGTTCCTCTTGTATGAGAAATATCGTTATCTACTCCATTGTTGCTGAACTCACCCTTAATGTTCTCGTCAGATCCGCCTGTTCCATCTCCATTCGGATCGCCGCCCTGGATCATAAATCCATCCATGATGCGGTGGAATGTCAGTCCGTCATAGAAACCTTCCTGTGCAAGCTTCACAAAATTTGTTACAGTAATCGGCGCTGTATCTGCATCCAGTTCCACATCAATCGTGCCATAATCTTTTACTTCGATTTCTGCATGATGAGTTCCTGTAAGTTCTTTGGAAGTATCCAGAAGTACACCTGTGTTGCTGTCTTTCCCATCTTCTGTATCACTATCAGTGTTATCTATATCCGAAGATTCGCTGTCTTCTTCATCAGATCCGTCAGTAAATCCTGCCTTCTCTGCCTCTTCTTCACTTACTGTATCTTCACTGTCAGAAGAAGTGGAATCTGTCTTGGTTTCTGTCTGATTGGAAGTTTCTTCCTTTGTTGTTTCTTCTGTCTTTGTTGGTTCCTCTGTTTTATCGCCGCTGCCACATCCTGCCAGTAAACTTGCTGACATGGCTGTAACGCAAAGTGCTACCAGTAATTTTCTCTTCATTATTCTCTACCTCCAAAATTATTCCGTTTCAAGGCTTTTATATCATTTATTACCATCCTCAAAACACAATCTTATCTGATTATAACCTATCCTGAAAAAAAAACAACTCTTTTCACAAAATGTTCAGATTGTCTGGTTTACTTTCTGACATTTGCCTGTTAAAATATACCTGAAATACAGTAATATATAATGATATCCGGGTCAAAAAAGCTGTTCAGACCTATACAATAAAGCTTTTGAATTTTGGGTCCTGATACCATATATATTCATCTGCTAAAGGCACGAGTAATTATTCTTATTTGAAAGTGAGGAATCCGAAATGGAAAAAATTACAAGTTTTACCATTGACCATATCAAACTTCAGCCGGGTGTCTATGTTTCCCGCAAGGATCCGGTTGGAAACAGTGTGATCACCACGTTTGATATCCGTATGACCTCTCCGAATGAAGAGCCGGTCATGAACACTGCAGAGCTTCACACAATTGAGCATCTGGCAGCTACTTTTCTCAGAAATCATAAGGAATTCGGTCCTAAAATGATCTACTGGGGACCAATGGGATGCCGTACCGGAAACTATCTTCTTTTAGCCGGAGATTATGAATCAAAGGATATCGTTCCGCTTATGATCGAAACTTTTGAGTTTATCCGTGATTTCGAGGGCGACGTCCCGGGAGCATCTGCCAAAGACTGCGGAAACTATCTGGATATGAATCTGCCAATGGCCAAATATCTGGCCAAGAAATTCCTGGATGAAGTTCTCTATGACATCAAACCTGACAGACTTGTTTATCCACAGTAAGTAAGAACATATAAGTTACCAAGTGACTGTCTCTCAGCCATACTCTTTGCGTTGTATGTCTCAATATCAGGCGGATATTCGTAATTGATGCAATAGCTTACTTATATTTGACTAAAACAAAATGCAGAAGCTATCGAGTTATTATCACTCACCGCTTCTGCATTTATTTTTTTATTCACACAATAAATCTAATATCTCTAATTCATGGATAGTTATTAAACTCCCTAGTATTCTGCACTTTCATCATAGGAAGTATCATCGTAAGATGTATCTTCAGCTGCACCTGTATCTGCTGTTGCGGCTGCCGCATCTGCTACAGGAGCTGTCGTTGTCACAAAATCTCCGCTGGCATAGCATGTCTGTCCGTTGTAGTCCACACGGATCCAGCCATTCTCACATACACCTGTACTGTTCAGCTGAGTTCCGGATGCCACGCTTGCAATCAATTCTGCATCCGCGCTTGCGTCAGAACGAAGGTTCAGTTCTGCAGATGCATAATATGTACCGGTCTTTACTTCTACCTTCACACCACTGGCTGTCTGCTCTGCTGAAGGAGTAGGTGTTGTCTCCGGTGTCGGTGTCGCTTCCGCTACTTCAGGAGTAGGTGTTACCTCCGGTGTTGGTGTTACTTTAACGATCATAACACTGGAATCAATAGTAGGGTCAAATCCGCATCCCTGAACGGCAAATGCAAGTCCCAGTACCAGAACCAGCCAAAGTGATTTTTTCATAAGTAGAATCCTCCTTTATCAAACACGACTGCTATCCTTTCGTGTTTTCTTTGTCCGCTCACATGCGGGCAATAACCTTTGAGTATTAATATACACGATTCTCACGCAATATGCAAGTTAAACGTTACTGGTTACTGTTCACATATCTCAAAAAGGACTTCCACTTCTCCCCCGCAGATCATTCCCAGGTTTGCACCGCCCTGATTGGACAGATTATACTTTCTGATTTCTCCGTGCTTCGCTTCCGGTGCATATTTAAGAGCCTGAAATTCCACATTTCCTCCGCCAATGCTTCCATGCAATCTGCCTTCTTTGTCCAGGAACATTTTACTTCCTGTTCCTCTTGGTGAAGAGCCACTCTTGGAAATGATCGTGATCATAACTCCGCTTTCCTTTTCCCGGACAGCTTTTTCTACTGTTTCATCAATATAGGAAACATTGTATTTATTTTTTTCCTGTACGATCTCAGCAGTGATACTTACCGCAATTTCTGCCGGCATGTGCCCTCCGATTGGAAGTCCGATCGGTGCATGGATCGTATTGAGCTGTTCTTTGCTAAAGCCCTCTCCAAGCAGTTTTTCCATAGTCAGTTTTACTTTATTTCTGCTTCCGATCATGCCCAGATAGGTATATGGACGTCTTAAAATCTGCCTTGCGCTGGCACTGTCTCCCAGATGGCCTCTTGTTACTATCACATAGTAAGCATTTTCATATTCCGGAATTTTATCGGGAATCTCGTCATAACTTCCCGTTATCAGACGGTCTGCATCCGGAAATCTCTCCGGAGTCACAAAATCTTTTCTATCGTCCATAACTGTCACATGAAATCCCAGCATTTTTCCGATTTTTGCCACAGGCTGAGACACATGTCCTCCACCAAGAATAATAAGCTGAGGATTTTTTACATAAATTTCTACAAAAAAATCATTCTCTTTGATATGAACGACTTTTGTATCCTGACACGCAGCCAGCTCTGCCTCATATTCTTTCCAGAAATCTTCTGCCTTACTGTCAAAGGCTACGCAGCTTCCTTCTTTTATCAGGCATTTCTCTCCTTTATGGCTGCCATTCAAAAACATCGCTGTTTTAACTTTTCCTGTTTCTTCCAATATCTGATAAATTTTCTTGTACATAGTCTCTCCTGTCTCAATCCCCTCTTCCTGTTTTTCATTGTGATTTTTTCAAAAATATATTATAATTGACGGAAAAGGGGGAAATATCATGAAAAAAAGCAAATTTCTACACAGCCTGCCATTCAAATTACTTGTCGGCGTGGCTCTCGGCATTTGTATCGGACTCCTGCTGAATATCTCAGATGAATCCGCCATCACAACTGCCATATTGAATATGGTTGTGACGCTGAAATATATCTTTGGTCAGCTGATCAATTTCTGTGTTCCACTAATCATTATAGGATTTATCGCGCCATCCATCACCAAACTTGGAAACAATGCTTCCAGAATGTTAGGAGTTGCAGTCTGTATTGCTTATGCTTCCTCACTGGGAGCCGCTTTATTCTCTGCGCTGTCCGGATATGTGCTGATTCCACACTTATCCATCAGTTCCACTGCTGATCACCTGAAGACTCTGCCTGACGTGATCTTTGAACTTTCTATTCCGCAGATCATGCCTGTTATGAGTGCACTTGTATTATCGGTTATGCTTGGACTTGCAGCTACCTGGACAAAAGCCAGCCTGGTTTCATCCTTTCTGGATGAGTTTCAGAAAATCGTGCTTTCTATTGTAGCCAGAATTATCATACCGATTCTTCCTTACTTTATCGGACTGACTTTCTGCTCTCTCGCATATGAAGGAACTATTACCAGACAGCTTCCTGTCTTTCTTAAGGTAATCGTAATTGTTTTGATAGGGCATTTTATCTGGATGGCTCTTCTGTATGTACTTGCAGGCATTTACTCCAAAGAAAATCCTATGGAAGTCGTAAAGCACTATGGACCGGCATATCTTACCGCCGTAGGAACCATGTCCTCTGCTGCCACACTTGCAGTTGCTCTCCAGTGTGCGCGTAAAGCAAAACCTTTAAGAAAAGATATGGTTGATTTTGGTATTCCGTTATTTGCCAACATTCATCTCTGTGGATCTGTTCTCACAGAAGTCTTCTTCTGTATGACGATTTCCAAAATCCTTTATGGCGCAGTACCTGCACCGGGAACTATTGTTCTTTTCTGTGTTCTGCTTGGTATTTTTGCCATCGGAGCTCCCGGTGTACCTGGCGGAACCGTTATGGCGTCTCTGGGAATCATTACCGGCATTCTGAAATTCGGAGATTCCGGCACTGCTCTGATGCTGACTATCTTTGCTTTGCAGGACAGTTTCGGAACTGCATGTAACGTAACAGGCGATGGCGCTCTGACTTTAATCCTTACCGGATATGCGAAACGTCATAATATTAAAGAACAGCATATCAGTGTTGATCTTTAACAGTATGAATTATAACGAACGCCCAACGCATCCTAGTCATAGTCAAAGGATATTCACAATTGAAGCAGGGAACTTCCTTGATTTGGTTAAAAATGCATTCTGCAAAATATAATTGATTCACAAAACCATCATATGTATGCTTCTGTTTTAAACAGACATACACATGATGGTTTTTTATATCACAGGAATTTAATCACTACAGAGAACCTTTCAGGCACCAGACTGAATTCTTTCTTTATTTATAATTATGAGCGAGTTATGGGCGAATCACCTTGTCTGCACCTGTCATACGCTCAGCAATCGTATACATGTCTGTAACCTTACCAACCATCAGCTTATCCATCAGTCCGTAATGTTTCAGGCAGGTACCACAAGTCAGAATTTCTACTCCCTCTTCTTCCATCTTTTTCAGATCTTCAATACTCTCAGAACCTTCTGTCGTAAGTTTAGCTCCTCCATTATAGAAGAGAATTGTATCCGGATGTGTATCCATCTGAGAAAGCGCATAGATAAATCCCTTGATCAGAATCTTACCAAGTTCATCATCACCATTCCCCATAACATTAGATGAGATTACAGCTACTGTCACTTTTTTATGTGGTGTCTCGCATACGAATTCTTCTTCATTTACATCTCCACCCGCCTGCTCTGTCTGAACAGCCATTTTTACCTGGTATTTCTTATCCTCCAACTTCTCTGACACAAATGTGCATCCTGTTTTATTTGCAAGTCTGCTCAGATTGTTTACTGCAGTTTCATTATCAACCAGAATCTCAATTTCATCACCGATTACTGCCTTGTCAATTACTTTCTTTGTCATTACTACCGGGATTGGACACTGCTTTCCCATTGCGTCTACTTCATGTCTCATTTTGGGTCACCTCTTAAATTATTTATTCTTTCAACATACAGCCTTGCCAGAACGCAATTTTATATGTTCAAATTCATTATTCGTAACTGTTCAGTACCTTCACAGTTACGAGTCAAAATCCATTAAAAATCGCCTTTGGCGATGGGATTTTGACTTGTATGTCTCGGGATTTTGGCATGTTCATGCCAAAACACCTCGCGGGATAGTAGACTGCTGAATAGTTACCATTATTCTATATCTTTCCACTCCATCACAGCAACTTCTTACCACGTTTAATATATTTACCGGCTTTCTCCACGAGCACCTTTCCATTCTGTACCACATGCACGCCTCTTAAGTAAACGCTGTCAACATCCCCATGAAGTTTAAATCCCTCATATGGATTGTTATCTGTATTATAAAGATGTGTCTTAGCAGAAATCACGTTTTCTTTCTCCGGGTCAAATACAACAATATCTGCATCACTGCCTTCACGTATCACACCTTTTTTCGGATAAACGCCATAAAGCTTTGCCGCATTTTCACTTAACAGACGGCACATCTGTTCCTGTGTAATTTTGCCGGTACGAACGCCATATGTATAGAGCAAAGTTCCTCTTGTCTGCACTCCGGGAAGCCCTCCCGGAATCTTTGTGAAATCATCTTTGCCTAGCGCTTTCTGCTCCATGGTAAAACTGCACTGGTCTGTGGCAACCGTCTGGATATCACCGTTTGCCAGCGCTTTCCAGAGACAGTCCTGATCTGTTTTCTTACGGATTGGAGGTGCGCACACATACTTCGCACCCTCAAAATCTGGTTTGGAATATACACTGTCATCCAGAAGCAAATACTGCGGACAGGTTTCTGCATATACCTTCTGTCCATTCATTCTGGCACGCATCACCTCTTCAAAAGCTTTCCTGTTCGTCAAATGAACCACCATAACCGGTGCATCTGCTGCATCTGCAATCACCAGAAGGCGGTGAACTGCCTCCGCTTCCATGATGTCTGGACGTACCAGGGGATGATTCTCAGGTCCAAATCGCCCTTCTTTCTTCGCCTCCGCGATTAACGCATCAATCGCTCCTGCATTTTCACAGTGTACTCCCGCAAAACATCCGTATTCATTTAATTTCTTAATAATTTTATAAAGATCACCGTCATCTACGATCATCGCCGGATATGTCATATAAAGCTTAAAGCTGGTGATTCCTTCATTGATCATATCCTGAATTTCTTTCTCCGTTTCTTCATTCCATTCTACAACAGACATATGGAACGAATAATCGCAGGAACATTTTCCGTCCGCTTTCTTATGCCATTTTTCAAGACCTTCTTTAAGAGTATGTCCGCCTTTGTCCTGAGATGCATAATCAATCACCAGCGTCGTTCCGCCTGCAATCGCAGCTTTTGTACCTGTCTCAAAATCATCCGCAGTTACTGTACCTGCCACTTCCAGGTCAAAATGTGTATGTCCATCAATAAATCCCGGGAAGAGTAATTTCCCACTGACATCAACAACCCGGGCATCCTCTGACTCCAGATTCTGTCCTACCTTTACGATTTTCTCTCCATCTATCAGAACATCTTCCCTGACAGACATATCCCCCGATACTACCGTACCATTTTTCAATAAAGTTTTCACTTTTTTGCCACCCCTTTCTTTTTTTGTATTTAAGGATTACTGTTGCTGCCTATAATGAACAGCAACTATTTATGTGTAAAATATACCACCATTTAAATGACACTTCAATCATTTCAGAGAATATTCACAAATTCTTTTAGGTATTCACATTTATTTTTTTAACACTCTTTTTATTTTTATTTTTTTATGTTAAAATATAGAAAACGTGCAGTTTTCGTACATCTTGCTGTTCATTCTGTCTCTGCTTTTGGCAATCCAACACATGAACAGTAACAAAAAATCATTTCATTTAGGAGGGAATTAAATGGGACGACTTACTGTATTAAAACAAATCGCCGCTGATATCGCATCTCAGTTCGGGCCTGACTGTGAAGTAGTAATCCATGACCTGAAGACTTCAGAACCAGAGCATTCTATCGTGTATATTGTAAACGGGCATGTTACAAACAGAGATATCGGAGACGGACCATCCAGCGCGGTTTTTGATGCGATCCGTAATCAGGAGAAAGGAAAAGCCCCGGAAGACCATACCGGTTATTTGATGAAAACTTCCGACGGCAAGATTCTTAAATGCAGCACCTCCTACATCCATGACGATGACGGCACTCTTCACTATGTTTTCGGAATCAATTATGATATCACCAAACTTACCATGATCGAGTCCGCACTTCATTCTCTTGTCACTCCTGAGGACAAAGAAGAAAAGCCGAAAGAAATCACTCACAACGTTAATGATCTTCTTGACCATCTGATTGAAGAGTCTGTTGCACTTGTCGGTAAACCTGTAGCTCTAATGAATAAGGAAGATAAAGTTACTGCTATTCAATTCTTAAATGATGCAGGTGCATTCCTTATCACCAAATCCGGAGATAAAGTTGCAAATTACTTTGGCATCTCCAAATATACGTTATACAGTTATATTGATGTAAACAAATAGAAAAACTCCCTGGAATACTGTTTTTGCAGTATCTCAGGGAGTTTTTTTCTATATATCCAGGAACCAGAGGATAATTTATAATATCATGGCAGGAAATCATTTTTTCTTTTTGGCGCGAATGGTAACTATATGGTATAAATGGTAAGCAAATTAGGGGATATGGGGTTGTGTTTGATTTGAGAATCTTTTATACTGAACATATATTATGATGTTCCATATAATAATATTCCGGCTGATAGGGAATTTTCTGTCAGGCATTGGCAATGCACCTGATTTTCGTCGGAGTTACAGATGAATGGAGGTGCTGTTATGCTGGTGCAGGTTTTATCTGCTATTCACAATATAACTATCATGCTTTTCGGGATTTTTTGTTCCGCTTTTTTTCTTGGGGTGAAACCCAGACGCAAAAATATCCTGGCTTTATTTCTGCTGTTTTGCGGACAGGGATCGTTATATATTATTGATTTTCTGATATTCGGGGAAACACTTGCCAATCAGTCTTATCCTTTGATCGTACATTTTCCTTTGATCTTATTCCTTACTTTTTATTACAAGTATCCTTTAATCTCTTCCGCAGTTTCCGTTTTCTCCGCATACCTATGCTGTCAGGTGAGTAACTGGATGGGATTATTCGCTCTACAAATGACAGAAGCCCAATGGTGTTATTATACTGCAAGAATCCTGACTACACTTGCCACATTTATCCTTCTGTACAAATATGTATTCCGCTCCACCCGGACACTCTTTTCCAAAGAGCCAAGAGAACTTTGCATCATAGGTTTTCTGCCTTTTGTTTATTATATTTTTGATTATGCCTCTACCAAATTTTCCAGTCTGCTTTATTCCGGAAATAAGGCAGTAGTTGAATTTATGGGATTTGCCTTCTGTAACGCTTATCTCGCATTTCTCATAATCTACTTCCGGGAATATGAAAACAAACAGGAATTAAAACAATACAGCACGCTTCGTGAAATGCAGGTTCAGTCCATGCAAAAAGAAATCGAACAGGTAAAAATAAGCAGTCAGAAACTTGCGATCCTTCGACATGATATGCGCCATCATCTGAATCTCATTCTGACTCAGCTGCAAAATGGACATTCAGAAAAAGTACAGGAATATATCAAAGAAATCAGCTCTGCATACGATGATACGATTATTTCCAACTATTCCAGAAATGAAATGTTAAATTCCGTAATCTCTATTTATCATTCTCGTTTCACAGATAAGGGCTTCTCTCTTGAATGTAATATTTCCACATCAAAAGAACTTCCCTGTTCTGACATTGCAGTCTGTACGATCCTGTCAAACGCACTGGAGAATGCCATGCATGCTCTGGAACAGATGAACATTGTTTCAAAGCGGGCCAGACTTATTGTTTCTCAGAAAAAAGAACATCTGCTGATCCAGCTCGAAAATCCTGTAGAGAAAATTCCGGAGTTTGTCGATGGTGTTCCTGTTTCCAACAGAGATGGACATGGAATCGGAGTAAAAAGCATCATTTATTACGTTGAGCAGTTACATGGACAATGTCATTTTTCTGTCTCTGAACATTGCTTTGTTCTGAGAATTATCATCTGATGTTTTGGTATACAGATTTTAGCAATTCCGGAAAAATACCGGAGTTGCTATAAAATGGTTTTACATAATCTTATAGAAAGGTCTTATAATTTATGAAAATAGCAATCTGTGATGATGAACTATCTTCCATTCAGGAAATACGCTCTCTTCTGACGCACTGGGCGGTCAGACACGATCTGTCTTTTACCTTGTATCAATATTCCAATGGAGACGATCTGCTTCTTGCTTTGAAAAATACTTCTATGGATCTGATCATTCTGGATATTATCATGCCGTTACTAAATGGGCTGGATACAGCCAGAGAGCTTAGAAGTGAGGGTATTACTGTTCCACTTATCTTTCTAACCTCATCGAGGGATTTCGCTTTGGAATCTTATGAAGTAAAAGCTTTAAATTACCTGCTTAAACCAATAGACAGCCGGAAGCTCTTCTCTGTCCTGGATGATTTTCTGAAGAATTTTGAAAGCTCTGCCGAAACTTTTACTGCACATACCGCAAACGGTTTCTGTAAAATAGCACTCAATGATGTAGATTATCTGGAAGCACAGAATAAATGGGTGCTGGTATATCTCTCTGACGGAAAAGTTCAAAAACTACGTGAACAGTTTTCGAAATGCGAAGGGATCTTTACCCCTGAAAAGGGGTTCTTTAAGTGTCACCGCAGTTATATTGTAAACCTTTCACGCATCCGGCAGTTCACAAGAACACAGATTACTACTGCATTTTCTTCCTCTGTCCCAATTTCCAGGAACAGCTACGCCGCATTTAAGGATGCATATTTTGCATTTATGTTTGACTCAGGAACAAATTTCACAACTCTTGATTAATTTGATTAGTTCTTTACTTTTCCATCTCATGCGCCTGTTTATAAATTTCACAGGCAGCATGATTTACACATCTGTCATGTGCACAGTCCATAAATGTTAATGTTCTTTTGCCTCCTTCTACAGTATACTCGCAGCAAACCGTCTGCGCCCCATTACACGTTCTACAAAATCCCGAAATAAATTCTTCTTCAATTTCCATAATTCTTCTCCTATCTCATATAATAATGTTAAGGTAAAAAGATCTTTTCTCCCTGACTTGATGTCTATGTCAAATTTTCTCTTATCTCGTTAAAATTGTAGCAATATTCACAATTTTTCCATTTAATTTCGTATTTTTATTGCATTTTATTACAAACAGATTTATAATCAGTATAACATAAAAATATGCGGAAATGCCAAAATATAATGAAAAAGAGGGAAAATGTTATGAACAAAGAACTATATGACGAAGCGGTGCGCTCTAACACTCTTTCAAAGAATCTGATTGCTGAATTAATGGAGAGCATGAACTACAGCAGCATTTCATTTATCAACTGGACTGTAGAAGTATTGAAGATTATCAAAACACGACTGGAACGTGGAGATAAGATTACAGATGAAGTGTCTAAAATTACTTACGATATGAAATCTTTCCGTAAATTCGTAGAGACTAATTTCTCTTCCTATATTACAAGCCAGGTTTTCGATGCCCCTGACAAAGCCGAGAAAGTATATTTTTCTCTTGAAGCATCCGAAGACGGACATACTTACAATATGGTCATGGCAAGTTCTTCAAAGAACAAAACATATAAGTGGATCTCCAGTCTCAGCGAGCGTTTCTCATTAGTTGAAATGATTGCTACCGGAATTGTATACCTGAAAGATAATAAAACAAATACATATCAGCCATTTATTTCCAAAAACGGTAAATACTGCAGATATAATGTAGAAAAGGGACAGATCATAGAATTATAACCTTAAGTCTATTGCCAATCGAATATTTACAATTGAACCAAAGGACAAATAAATGCTTCTGACAAACTTAAGAATATCATTAATAACAAAATTTAGTCAATCGGATATTCGCAATCCGCTTTCGCTACTTGCTCATAACCAAATAACTGCTTCGCAGTTTATCAGAAGGGGCTTGTACCCCTTCTGATACAAGCAAGTCCCCACCCACTGCTTATTGCTCTTCGCAATTGAAGCAGGGGACTTACTTGATTTGGTTAAAAAAATCCCCCGCTTAATGGCGAGGGATTTTAATTTAATCATATTCAGATTAGTTGTTGATGAGTTTGTCTTCACCATTCCAGCTGTAAAGTTTACGGATTTCTTCGCCAACTTTTTCAGACTGATGCTCGGAAGCTTTCTTTCTCATAGCTTTGAAGTGAACCTGTGCACCTGCATCAGACATATCAAGTAAGAAGTCTTTTGCAAATGTACCATCCTGGATATCAGAAAGAATTTTCTTCATAGCTTTCTTTGTATCTTCTGTGATGATCTTAGGTCCTGTGATGTAATCGCCATATTCAGCAGTGTTGGAGATAGAATATCTCATTCCTGCGAATCCTGACTGATAAATCAGGTCTACGATCAGTTTCATTTCATGAATACATTCAAAGTATGCATTTCTTGGATCATAACCAGCTTCAACAAGTGTTTCGAAACCTGCCTGCATAAGTGCGCAAACACCACCGCAAAGTACAGCCTGCTCACCGAAGAGGTCTGTCTCTGTCTCTACACGGAATGTAGTTTCAAGAAGACCAGCTCTTGCTCCGCCGATTCCAAGACCATATGCCAGTGCAAGATCCTGAGCTTTTCCTGTATAATCCTGCTCTACAGCGATAAGACAAGGTGTTCCTTTTCCAGCCTGATACTCACTTCTTACTGTGTGACCAGGTGCTTTAGGAGCGATCATAGTAACATCAACATTCTTTGGTGGTTTAATGCATCCGAAGTGAATGTTGAAACCATGAGCGAACATCAGCATATTACCTTCCTCAAGATTTGGCTCAATGGATTCTTTATAAAGCTTAGCCTGTAATTCATCGTTGATAAGAATCATGATAATATCAGCCTGTTTAGCTGCTTCTGCTGCTGTATATACCTTAAAGCCCTGCTCTTCAGCTCTCTTCCAGGATTTGCTGCCTTCGTACAGACCGATAATGACATCACATCCGGATTCCTTTAAGTTCAGAGCATGTGCATGTCCCTGGCTTCCGTATCCAATAATTGCAATTTTCTTACCATCCAGTAAGCTTAAATTACAATCTTCCTGATAAAAAATCTTGTTAGCCATTTTATTTTCCTCCTGCTAATCGTAAAAAAAATTTATCGTTAAGGGATCTAGGCCCCTAGCAAACTTAACAAAATATATTCTGTTCCCTGAGATATGTAAATATGTAAATATTTAAATAACACTCTCTCATTCACTCTTACAGATAAGTAACATCCTCCGAACCTCTTGACAGTCCGGTCATTCCGGTACGTGCAAGTTCAAGAATTTCATAATCTCCCATCAGTTCAAGGAATGCTTCCAGTTTCTTATAATTGCCTGTCATCTCCAGAATCATGGAATCCACACTTACGTCTGCAACCTTTGCATGGAAAACATCCGCAATGGAAATAAGACTCTGTCTCTGCTCCGGCTTCGCTGCCACTTTAATCATCAGTAATTCATGGCATACACTGTTATCCGGTTCAAGAATCTTGATTTCTCTTACATCTACAAGCTTGGCAAGCTGATTCGTAATCTGCTCTAGGATCAGTTCATCCCCGCTGCACACAACGGTAATTCTGGAAAAGCGTTCGTCCGCTGTCACACCTCCGGTAATGCTATCGATGTTGTAGCCTCTGCGGCTGAATAGTCCAGATACTCTGGTTGTTACACCTGCTGTGTTATCTACTAACAGGGATAATACTCTCTTCTGCATGTTCCACCTGCTTCCATCGTGCATCCTTTCAGCACGTTAATATAATAAATAGCTCGTATGGTTATCATTATATCAATAATCATAATTTTGTCAATAAATTTTTCACACAAAAACAAATGTCTTTCTGCGACAGCTTTTGTAGATTTTTTCGTTACCGGGCAAGAAGCGAACAGTAACATTTTTTCTGTCTATATCAGATACTTGTCCCTGAGTTCTTCCACCATCTTTGGCTTCAGATAAAATACCTCCTGGAAAAACTTTTCCATAGAGCCATATTTCAGCTTTATCATTTCAAATACGATTCTGAGATATTCCTCTTTTACTTCATAAAAGGTCTGCAGTTTTCTCTGCATATTTTCATCTGCTTCCGGCCAGGTCTGCAGAAGTCTCTGCATATACAGGAAATCCTTTGCCAGATACCGGTTCGTGCGCAGATAATCTTCATAGATAATTCGGTCCTCAACACCAAGCAGGCTCAGTAGAAATGCCGTTCCGAGTCCGGTGCGGTCTTTTCCTGTCTCACAGTGCCAGAGAACGGCTCCTGTCTCCTGCTGGAAAAGAATATCTATAAACCTGGCATATTGTTTCAACACCAGCTGATCTTCGCACAAATTTCTGTACTGTGTCCGCATATACATTTCTACATCATCCGGCATTTTATCCAGCCAGTCCAGAAGTTCTTCTTTGTTGCTGATCTTCTGTATAGCTTCATCTACGACTGGCACATGATAGTACTCCACATCTGCCATGATCGTATCCGGTCTGCACTTACGTTCCACCGAAGAGCGCAGGTCAATAATTATTTTCAGATTATATTCTTCCACCAGTCTGGTCTTGTCTGCGTTGGACAAATGGTATAACTCCCCGCTTCTTAAAAGCCGTCTTGGCAGAATATGTCTGCCATCCGCAGTCGCAATCGCACCAAGATCCCTGGTATTCGAAAGGCTCTGAAGAAGGATTCTACCTCCCTTTGGAAATCCGGACGCCATATCCGGGTTTAAGATTCTAAGAATCCGGATGCACTCATAGATTTCCTTCTCTGTCATATCAAATTTGTATCTTTTCTTACGTCTGGTAACGATTACAAGATAATTCACACTCAGCTGCCTGTCATCGCCCTCATCTGAGCCCTCTTTTCTCATATAAGCCCATACGATGTCTTTGCATGGAAGGCTGTTTATCATCATGTGTCTGGTAAAAACCAGAAATCCATCTTCAATTCGTATTTTTCCGTACTTCATGTTCCACCACTCCACTATCTACGGTTTTATTGTTTTTTCATAACAATCTCTTTTTCAGGATAGCATAGAAATCCTGATTTGACAATTCCTGTCAATCGTTTATAATCTAGTTATTCTTCTGAAAGGATACATAATTATGGAAAATCTTGTTTTCTGTCTTAACGCCACGATTCCCATCTTTCTGACATTGATGCTGGGACTTTTTTTCAGGCGGATCGGGCTTTTTGATGACATTTTTGTCAGCCGGTTAAACAAATTTGTATTTAATGCCGCATTGCCCGCTCTCTTGTTTCTGGACATTGCGAAATCTGATTTCTACAGTGTCTGGAATACAAAGTTCGTATTATTCTGTTTCTTTGTAACCCTGATCAGCATCGGAATCTCCACAGGACTTTCTTATCTGCTGAAGCCGCGCAACATTCAGGGTGAATTTATCCAGGCATCTTACCGAAGCAGTGCAGCGATCCTTGGTATTGCCATTATCCAGAATCTCTACGGAAACGCCGGAATGGCTCCGCTTATGATCATCGGAAGCGTGCCTCTTTACAATATCATGGCCGTCACAACACTTTCTCTCTTCGCTCCCGGCGGTGGAAAGCTTGATACGGCAAAACTTATCAAAACTCTAAAAGGAATCGCCACAAATCCTATCATCCTCGGAATTCTGACCGGTATGATATGGTCATTACTGCATTTCCCGATGCCGGCGATTCTCGAAACTTCCGTAAATAATCTCGGAAAAACAGCTACTCCTCTTGGACTGATGGCCATGGGCGGCGCATTGAAATTCGGCAAGGCATTTGCAAGACCAAAACCGCTGATTGCCTGTACTTTCTTAAAGCTGGCAGGATATGAGGCTGTATTTCTTCCGATTGCCGTGATGCTTGGCTTTTCCCATGATATGCTGGTAGCGATCATTATCATGCTGGGTTCTGCCACAACTGTAAGCTGCTATATCATGGCAAAGAACATGAATTACGATGGAGATTTTACCTCCGGTGTCGTTATGACTACCACTCTGTTCAGTTCGTTTACCATGACAATCTGGCTTTATATATGCAGAAGCCTGGGACTTATTTAATCCCAAGCTTCTTTTTTTATTGCTTTTATATTTTTCAGTACTCTTTTTCATTCGCTGCCTCTATCAGACAATATCCGGAATGATTTTTATCCGGCTCATATAAGTCCCAGATATTCAAGACCATTCCGGATTCCGTAATGGAACATATCCTGCGTGATATAATCTGCCAGTGCTTTTATCTTCTCTGAACCATTTCCCATCGCAACTTTCACAGCTGCGTATTCAAACATCGCCAGATCATTATTGCTGTCTCCGAATATGATCGTATCTTCCCATGGGATATCAAAGAGTTTACAGACTGCGGCAATTCCCACCGCTTTGTTAACTCCTTTCGGAACCAGTTCAATCGTCGTTCCTGCGATTCCGGAATCGCTCTCATGACGGATAATGTCATAATATTCGCCAAGCTCCCTGCACGCAGCTTCTGCATCGCAGCCCTTCACCATCTTGGCACTGATCTTATTGATCTTCATACAGTCTTCATTTCCTCTGATTGGTCTCCATTTTGATCCGAGGGACTCTGTGATTAAGTCACAATACCAATTGATATCTGTATTATACTCATCTTTGTCATAATACATGAAATCTGCGCCTTCCATCACAGGAACCAGACCGTATTTACGAAGAATTTCCACAGACAGTTTCGCAACTTCCGGCGTCATTTCTTTATTAAACAGGCGCTTTCCATCTTTTTCTATGGTTGCTCCGCAAGCACTGATCATTCCTGTAAAGGGAAGTTCTTCCAGATACCAGGATACAAAAGCTCTGCTTCTTCCTGTACAAAGCCAGGCTTCATGGCCGTTTTCTCTTAGCTTTTTCAGTGCTTCTTTAGTGCTGGCAGGAACTCCCTTTTCCATATCACAGAGAGTTCCGTCTGCGTCAAAAAATACTGCTTTTTTCTCTGTACTTCTGCTCATGTGCTGTTCTCCTCTATTTATGCAAACAGTACTGCTGCTGCCTTTGCAAGGCTCTCGGTATCCTTTGCACCTGTAGTCTCATATACAGAATGCATGGCAAGCTGGGCAAGGCCGATATCTACTGTTTTCATCGGCACCTGTGTATTGGAAATATTTCCAAGCGTTGAACCGCCTGCCATATCGGAACGGTTTACAAATGTCTGATACGGCACTTCTGCTCTGTCACAGATGTCTTTAAAGATTGCGGCAGAAACACCATCTGTACAGTATTTCTGATTTGCATTATATTTGATCACAATTCCGCCATTTAATACCGGGCGGTTTACCGGATCTGTTTTGTCCGTATGATTTGGATGAAGTGCGTGAGCATTGTCCGCTGAAACCATAAAGCTGTCTGCAAGAGTCATCAGATATTCCTCCTGCGTTCTGCCAAGTCCCATATTAATCCTCATCAACGTATCCTTCAGGAAAGTAGACGCAGCCCCCTGTTTCGTAGTGCTGCCCACTTCCTCATTATCCAGCACGCAATGCACCGCAATACTTTCCTTGCGCTCTCCACGCAGAAATCCCTCCAGAGATGCAAATGCACACTGAATATCATCCAGTCTCGGCGCAGAGATAAATTCCTCATTCGCACCCCAGACCGTTCCCGGAGTCCTGTCATATAAAAAGAGATCATGACCAAGAATATCCTCTTCTGCCACATCTGCCTCTGCAGCCATAAGCTTCATAAAACTGCCTTTACCATCATAATCACTGTAAAGAGGCAGCATATCTTTCTGTACATTGTATTTATAGCCGTCATTCACCTCACGATTCATATGAATCGCAAGATTCGGAATAACCAGAAGATCCTTATCCACAGCAACAAGTTTCTCCTGAATCTCTCCGTTTTTGCGCACGATCAGACGACCTGCCACGGACAACGGTCTGTCAAACCATGGAGCAAGAAGCATGCCACCGTAGCGCTCTACGTTCAGCTTGATATATGCTTTCTCCACTTCCATCTCAGGATTCTCTTTGATCTTTAATGCCGGAGAATCACTGTGACTCGCCATAATGTGAAATTTCCATGCCGGTTTCTTTGGAATGCTGAAAGCTATGACAGCAGAGTGATTTCTGGTTACAAAATAGTTTCCGCCAGCTTTCAAATCCCAGTGTTTCTCTTCTTTTAATTCCTTAAAGCCTTCCTTCTGCAGTCTCTGGCTCATTTCTTCGACTGCCTGAAACGCGGTCGGACTCTTCTGGATAAATTTTAAAAGTTTTTTTGCTGTTTTTTTGTACATGCTATCAGTCCTTGATAATCAGCGCCATAAATACAAGGTCTGTATTTCCTGTATTGGCAAGACCATGACCATGATTGTCTGGTGTGAAAGTGATATCTCCGGCTTTTACCGGGCGGTATTTACCATTGTCGTTATATTCACCCTGGCCCTGGATAATATAATAAGTTTCACTTTCACCATGATGTTCATGATATCCAAGTGAACATCCCGGCTCAAGAGTCACCTGTGCATAAAGGCCGCATTTGCCGTTTAACTGCTCTGCGTCAAGGATTTCTTTGATAATTACGTGACCATTTCCACCTGCCATATGTTCTTCGCGTCTGATTTTCATTGTGTTGTCCTCCTGTATAACATTTTTATTTAACTTCTTTTCTAATAACAGTTTCTATCATATCACTGTTTCGGTGAAATAGCAAAATAAAGTATTAGAACCAGCCCGGGACGGGATGTTGTTTTTGTGCGCATTTGAAGGTTCATTGTAGTTCTTAGTATTTGGGAAGACGCGTTATTCAGAAATTGCTCACGTGTCTGAGCGAAGCGAGTTTGAGCAATTTCTGAATGGTTTTAGCGGCTTTCCAAATGCTTAGAAATACAATGGTTCTGAAACTAAGCACAAAAACAACATCCCGTCCCGGGCGTCCCTTACCAAATTATTCTATTTATAAGTTTTTAATTCTCTCAATTGCCTCTAAAGTATTCTCATGTGTTCCAAACGCAGTAAGTCTGAAGAAACCTTCCCCATGAGCACCAAATCCGGAACCCGGAGTTCCTACGATATTAGCTTTTTCAAGAAGATAGTCAAAGAACTCCCAGGAAGTCATCTTATCCGGTGTTTTCAGCCAGATATACGGAGCATTTACACCACCGGATACGGAATAGCCTGCTGATGCCAGACCTTCGTAGATGGCTTTGGCGTTACTCATGTAGTAACCTACCTGTTCTTTCAGCTGTGCTTTTCCTTCCGGAGAGTATACAGCCTCTCCTGCACGCTGTACGATGTATGGAGCACCGTTGAATTTTGTGCCATGGCGTCTTGCCCAGAGACTGTGAAGATCTACGCCGTCACGAACCAGATCCTTTGGTACAACTGTAAAGCCGAGGCGGACACCTGTAAAACCTGCATTTTTGGAGAAGCTGCGCAGTTCGATGGCGCAGGTTCTTGCTCCTTCACACTCATAGATGCTGTGCGGTACATTTTCTTCGGAAATGTATGCTTCATATGCTGCATCATAGATAATGACGGAGCCATTTTTATTTGCATAATCTACCCATTCCTGAAGCTGCGGTTTGGTGATGGCACCACCGGTTGGGTTGTTCGGGAAGCAAAGGTAGATAAGATCCGGTACTTCTTCAGGGAATTCCGGAAGGAAGCCGTTGGCTTCTGTACATGGCATATAGATTACGTTATCAAAGTTACCACGTTCTTTGTTGTATTCTCCTGTACGGCCTGCCATTACGTTTGTATCTACATATACAGGATATACAGGGTCGCACACTGCAATCTTGTTATCCAGTCCGAAGATTTCCTGGATATTTCCGGAATCGCTCTTTGCACCGTCAGAGACAAAGATTTCGTCTGCTTCAATGTCGCATCCTCTGTCTTTGTAGTCATTCTTTGCAATGGCAGATCTTAAGAATTCATAACCAAGATCTGGTGCATAGCCATGAAAAGTAGCTGCATCACCCATTTCATCTACAGATTTATGAAGTGCCTCAATGATTGCCGGAGCCAGAGGCTGGGTTACGTCACCGATTCCCAGTGAGATCACGTTTGCCTGTGGATTGGCTTGTTTATATGCTTTTACTTTTTTTGCAATTGTGGAAAACAGATAGCTTCCCGGTAATTTCAGATAGTTGTGGTTTACTGTTACCATTTTGATTTCCTCCCTGGCATGTTTCGCAGTTTTTATATACCTGTCTACAGCAGGCTGCTGCTTTGCCTTTCCATTTCTGTTTGTGTCTTTTCTTCAAATATGTTTTATTCGAGTTTTATTATACTTAATTATTTAACAATGTAAAGCCCCAAAGTATTTTCTGAGCATAATTTTTAATATTAACATTACTGTTCACTGCTAATATCCCGCAAGGTGTTTTTTGTGAGCGAAGGTCACAGAAAACCCGAGACATACTGCGCGAATTTATGCGATTAGCATAAATTAAGTTTGCGAAGCAAACGATACTCCTTGTGCTTTGTACAAGGAGGTTCATATTTTTTGCATCGCGAAGCGTGTTGCTGTGAACAGAGTGAACAGTAACATTTTTTACCCCGGGCATAATGTCCGGGGTGATTTATTTTATTTACGCTTCTCTACTTCTTTCATAAGTGTCTCGCGCGCACTTGCAGGATTTGCCTTGCCTTTCATCTCTTTCATGATCTGGCCTACAAAGAAGCCCATGACTTTATCTTTACCTCCCAGAAGTTCTGAAAGTGGTCCTGGGTTAGCATCCAGGATCCTGTTGATGGTTTCTTCCAGAAGTCCTGTGTCTTCTACAATCTTCAGACCATGTTCCTCAATGTAGGCTACAGGATCAATGTCTTCCTCAAAGACTTTCTCAAAAACTTTCTTGGCATTCTGGGGGCTGACTTCGGATTTTTCTACCATTACCAGAAGATCTGCAAGATGTTTCGGTGAGAAAGATACCTGTTCCGGATCCATAGCTTTATCTTTCGTCAGGCGGAGTACCTCACCCATAAACCAGTTTGCTGTTTTCTTGGCATTTCCGTAAATAGCTGCTGTTTCTTCGAAAAGTCCTGCCAGATGACGGGATTCTGTAAGGATTCCTGCGTCATAAGCCGGAAGTCCGTATTCTTCCTGATAGCGGGCCTGTTTTGCTTCGCGAAGCTCCGGCTGCTCTGCCTTGATTTTTTCGATCCATGCATCAGAAATATGAATCGGCGGAAGATCAGGATCAGGAAAATATCTGTAATCCTTGGCATCCTCTTTGGAACGCATCGCATAAGAATATTCTTTATTATCATCCCAACGGCGGGTTTCCTGTGTGACTGCCTTACCTTCTTCAATCAGCTCAATCTGGCGCTCTCTTTCACCTTCGATAGCTCTGGCAATCGCTTTGAAAGAGTTCAGATTCTTCATCTCTGTTCTGGTTCCGAATTCTTCTGCACCTACTTCACGGACAGAAAGGTTAACGTCTGCACGCATGGAACCTTCCTGAAGTTTGCAGTCGGATACGCCCAGATACTGCATCATGCAACGGAGTTTCTCCAGATAGGCGATAACTTCTTCAGAGCTTCTCATATCAGGTTCAGATACGATCTCAATTAACGGTACACCACTTCGGTTGTAGTCTACCAAAGAGCAATCCTCCCATTCATCATGAATCAACTTACCGGCATCTTCCTCCATATGCATTTCATGGATACGGATTTTCTTTTTTCCTGCTGATGTCTCAATCTCTACCCAGCCATCATGGCAGATTGGCAGGTACAGCTGAGAGATCTGATAGTTCTGCGGGTTATCCGGGTAGAAATAGTTTTTACGGTCAAATTTGCAGTACTGATTAATCTGGCAATTAGCTGCAAGCCCTGCTTTCAGGGCAAATTCTACTACTTTCTTATTCAGTACAGGAAGGGAACCCGGCATACCTGTGCAGACCGGGCATGTATGTGTATTCGGTGCTCCTCCGAACTCTGTGGAGCATCCGCAGAAAATTTTCGTTTTTGTGGCGAGTTCTACATGGACCTCAAGTCCAATGACTGTTTCGTACTGTTTCATTATCTGATGCCTCCTTCTCCTGGTACGGCAAAGGAGCCGCGGCTGGTTTCATAAGCGTGTGCTGCACGCAGAATTTTCTTCTCCATGAAGCAGTCTCCGATCATCTGGATACCGATTGGAAGACCTTTGCTGTCTTTTCCACATGGGACTGTGACTCCCGGAAGGCCGCAGAGGTTAACTGCTACTGTGTAAATATCTCCAAGGTACATGGCAAGAGGGTCTTTTAAGCTCTCTCCGATTTTCGGTGCCGTAAATGGAGATGCAGGTGCAAGAAGTACATCATATTTACTGAATGCCTCGTTAAGTTCTTTTTTGATCAGTGCTTTAGTACGGAGCGCTTTCAGATAATATGCATCATAATAACCGGAGCTTAACACGAAAGAACCAAGCATGATACGACGTTTTACTTCCTCTCCGAAAGCTTCTGTTCTTGTCTTTTTGTACATATCGTGGAGACCGTCATATTCTGCGGCACGATAACCATACTTTACGCCATCGAAACGTTCCAGGTTGGAACTTGCCTCTGCACTGGCGATAATATAATAGGCAGGAATCATGTATTCCATAGTCTTGATGGAAAAGAATTCTACTTCTGCGCCCATCTCTTTAAGAGTATCAAGTACGCCCATAAAGGATGCTTTTACTTCCGGATCAAGTCCTTCTGCAAGATATTCTTCCGGAACACCAAATTTCATACCTTTGACATCTCCTGTCAGTTCTTTGGAGAACTGCAGGTCTTCTCTTTTCATGGATGTGCTGTCTTTTTCATCATGTCCTGCAATAATTTCCAGAAGGGCTGCGCAGTCAGCTACATCTTTGCCAACCGGACCGATCTGATCCAAAGAGGATGCGTAAGCTACCAAACCGTAACGGGATACCGTTCCATATGTTGGCTTAATTCCGGTCACGCCACAGTAAGAACTTGGCTGCCGGATAGAACCACCAGTATCAGAGCCGAGTGCCAGGTAAGTTTCTCCTGCTGCCACTGCTGCACAGGATCCACCGGAAGATCCGCCCGGTACGTGTTCTAAATTCCATGGGTTTCTGGTAATGCCATAAGCAGAAGTTTCTGTGGTACTTCCCATGGCAAATTCATCCATGTTTGTTTTTCCGATAATGACCAGTCCGGCTTTTTCCAGACGGTCAATGACTTCTGCATTATACTGAGGCACAAAATTCTCGAGAATCTTTGATGCACAGGTGGTTTTCTTTCCGTTAATACAGATATTATCTTTAATCGCAATCGGTACACCTGCAAGAGGACTGGTATAAGTACCGTCCTCAATGCCTTTTTGTACTTCTTCTGCACGTTTATATGCTTCTTCTCTATATGTGTCAAGATAAGCGTGTACTTCTGAATCCTGTTTCTCAATCTGTTCAAAAACAGTTTTTACTCCATCCAGGACGCTGACCTGACGCTGTTTTATTTTTTCCCCAAGCTGTAGGGCTGTTAATTTCTCCAACTCCATTGTCCTGTCTCCTATCTTATGGTTTTCGGAACCTGATACTGTCCTTCTTTTGCTTTTGGTGCATTTGCCAGCATTGCTTCTTTGTTGTCTCCGTTTGTGACAACATCCTCACGAAATACGTTTTCATCCTGGAAAATATGGGACATAGGCTCTACTTCCGATGTATCCAGTTCATCCAGTTTCTCTACATAATCAAGCATTTTCTGCATTTGGGCTTTTGCTTTTTCCTTTTCTTCTTCTGAAAGGGAAAGCTTGGCCAGGATGCAGACATTTTCCATTGTTTCATCATCTATGATCTTTGCCATGATTTTCTCCTTATATATGCTGTCTATAGCATTCTATATTGCTTTTATTTCTTTCTTCCCGGAATCAATCTGCCGCTTCCGGTCAATATATAGACAGCTTTCCAAATTTCTGACTCATTTACGGCTCCAGTCGGTTCATATCTCGCGGGAAGAGGCAGGTTTCACGAACATTCTCTTCGCCGATAAGCTGCATGGTCAGACGTTCCAGACCGATTCCCAGACCACCGTGAGGCGGCATGCCATGTTTAAAGGTATCCAGATACTGTTCCATACCTTCCTGTGTCATACCTCTGTCTTCAATCTTCTGTACCAGCATGTTGTAATCATGGATACGCTGTCCGCCTGTTGTGATCTCAAGGCCTTTGAATAACAGGTCAAAGCTTAAGGTAAATCTTGCGTCTTCCGGATCATCCATTGCATAGAATGGACGTTTCTTTGACGGATAATGTGTAACAAATACGAAATCTGAGCCATATTCTTCTTTGAAATACTGTCCGATCAATACTTCTTCTTCCGGTTCCAGGTCAAATGGGTTTCTGATCTTACGATTGTATTTCTGAGATACTAGTTCTTTGGCTACATCGAAACGGACTGCCGGGATTTTGGACACGTCCGGGATTTCAAGTTTCAGGATCTGTACTTCTTTTGCATATTCTGTTTTCAGAAGGTTCATGGCATACTGCAGGAATCCTGTTTCCATTGCCATGATTTCTTCGAAGCTGTCAATATATCCCATCTCGAAGTCCAGACTGGTATATTCGTTTAAGTGACGTTTGGTGTTATGTTTCTCAGCACGGAATACAGGACCTGTCTCAAATACTCTGTCAAATACGCCAACCATCATCTGTTTGTAGAACTGTGGGCTCTGCGCAAGTACTGCAGGTTTGTGGAAGTAGCTGAATTTGAAAAGGTTTGCTCCACCCTCTGCTCCTCTGGCTCCGATCTTCGGAGTATGGATTTCTGTGAATCCCTGTCCGTAGAGATAATCACGGAATGCTTTTGTCAATGCTTCCTGGATTTTAAATTTGGAACGCTCCTGAATGTTTCTCAGGGAAATCGGTCTGTAGTTTAATTTTGCTTCCAGAGAAGTGTTCAATTTCCATTTGTCGATTGCCATTGGAAGGGGCTCTGCAGGTGTTGATAAGATATCAATATGACGGATACGAAGTTCTCTTCCGTGGGGTGCTCTCTCTTCTTCATGCAGGATTCCCTTCGCCCTGATCGTCATTGCTTCCTTCAATTCATGAATGGAAACATTTGCCATTTCATTTTCATAGACTGTCTGGAATAAACCTTCCCTTTTTCTAAGAATGATAAATGCCACATCACCCATATTACGGATGCTGTGAACAGCGCCTTCGATTACGGCTTCCTGGTTCAGGAGATTATTACCTACGAGTTCCTCCCAGGTATTGATTTCTTTTTTCCATGTTCCATCCATAAATTCCATTTCCTCATCCTCCATTTCTTCATTTCTGAAAACCTTTGTGATATCTCTATGAGTTTCATGTTCAAAAGTCTTTTTGTGCAGGCACGAACGACTTTCTGACCTTGAACCCCGGAATATCAAAAAGGCGTAATCAGAAAATCCGGAGACACTTATCCCCTGGACTCTCTGATTACGCCTTTGTAATCATTCTTCCCGTTATTATCTATTTTATGTTTGTTTGTATTCTTTCTATATATAATATGATGTCAGGGCCAAAATATATTTTGCCTCTAACTTGATATGAACAAAAATATATTTTGTATATTACCACATATTCTGTCAAAATAATATCGTCATTTTTTACAAAATTTTCCTTATTATTTTCGGATATTTTATTTATAGCAATTCCACAAAATAATGCAATCAAGACAGTTCAGCAGAGTGCGAAGGACGCAGTATTTTACAGAGTTGCTATAGTACATACGATAAATCAAATCTCATCATACATCAGCATGAGCAGCATCTGTGCAGTTTCTACCATGTTAGTTCCGGAATCCATGCTGCATTTCTGGATATGTCTGTATGCTTCCTCTTCTGTCATCTGGTTTTTTTCCATCAGAAGGCGTTTGGCATTCGAGATATAATTCTGTTCTTTTTCTGATCTGGGCTTTGGTTTCTTTTTTTCTTTTTTTATCCGGCGTTCCAGATGATAGAGCATGTCATTGACCGTATCTACCAGTACGCTTGCTTTCATCGGCATCTGTACAGTGCTGACAGAATTCGGTGCTTCATCTATAATACGCTGAGAAGCCAGAAGCAGCATTTCAAAATACTGTGGCAGGTCATCCAGAGCGTCTTTATAATAGGCATCTGTTAGCTTATACCCGCATATCAGAACACCACTGTCAAGTTCCGAGATACTGGCCAAAGCATTAGAGACAGAGCTGCAGACAGAGGCTACTGTGAGCCCATGTCTGTTAAGTATTGTGCGGATTTTCTTTGCGTCTTCAATTTTCGGTAACGCAATCACAATGCTGCTGCTCATATCTCTGCCACTCCTCTTTCTGTTACAGCCTGAGTCCCTACCCACTGCTTATTGCTTTTCGCAACCTCCACAGGGGACTTGCTTGATTCGGTTAAATTCTGTATAAGTATTCCTCGATTTCCCAGGCTGAAATTTCTCTTGTATAACGCAGCCATTCTTTTTTCTTGGCTGCTGCGTATTCTTTACAAAATTCTGTTCCAAGTACTTCTTTGATCCAGTCACTCTGTTCAAAGTAATCAATTGCTTCGTTTAAATTTCCCGGAAGATTGTCAATCTTCATTGCTTTCTGGTCTGTTTCGGATAACTCTCTGCTGGAGGACTTTGTAGGATAAATCTTCTTATGGATTCCATCCAGTCCTGCTGCCAGACATACTGCAAATACCAGATACGGATTTGCCGCTGCATCCGGACTTCTCAGCTCAATCCTTGTCTCCATACCTCTGGATCCCGGAATTCTTACCAGGGAATTCTGGTTATTCTTTGTCCATGTCAGTTCTGTCGGTGCTTCATATCCGGGAACCAGACGTTTGTAGGAATTTACGATAGGATTGGTGATCAGTGCCATCTCTTTGCTGTGAGCCAGAAGGCCACCTACAAAGTAATAAGCTTCTTCACTTAATTCCTGGGGATTTCCCGGATTGACGAATACATTTCTTCCATCTTTAAATAAGAAGAAATGAATGTGCATTCCGGAGCCGTTTACTTCTGCCCGCGGTTTCGGCATAAAAGTCGCATGAAGGCCATGACGCTTGGCAATAGTACGGACTGTCATTTTGAATGACATAACCCTATCTGCAATAGTACGCACTTCGCCGTATTTAAAATCTACTTCATGCTGGGCAGGTGCAGTTTCATGGTGAGAAGATTCTACCTCAATCCCCATATCTTCCAGATTTAATACAATATCACGTCTTGCGTTTTCACCCAAATCCACAGGACTGACATCCAGATATCCTGCCTTCTCATGTGTTACAGTGGTCGGAACTCCGTTATCATCTGTATGAAAAAGGAAAAATTCACATTCCGGATCTACCAGACAGGTATATCCCTCCTTCTTTGCCTCCCGAGCGGTCTTCTTCAGGATATATCTCGGACTTCTCTCATGAGGTGTTCCGTCCGGACAATAGATGTCGCATAACAGTCTGGCAACTTTTCCCTGCTGTGGTCTCCACGGAAGGATTGCAAAAGTGTCAAGATCCGGTCTTAAATACATATCCGGTTCAGACTCTCCTGCGATTCCTGCGATAAAGGAACCATCTACGATACATCGGTTATCCAGTGCACGGGGAAGTTCCCGGGCAGTTATGGCGATGTTTTTCAAGGTTCCAAACATATCCGTGAACTGGAGACGGATAAATTCCACGTCTTCCTCCTCAGCCATCTGTAATATTTCTTCTCTGGTATAATTCCCCATTTTCACTCACTCCTTGTCAGCATAATTTCTGCTGTTTTTGCTTTCTTAATAATTCTTCGATACAGTTTTGTCCTGTCTGAAAATTTTATAGATTCTTTTGATATAATGATATAAAAAATGGCGCACTTTCTACAGTTACTCTTCTATAGAAAGAACGCCTTTGTTCATGTAGGCAATTATAACAATGTACCTGTTCTTTGTCAACTGCTTATTTTTTCATCGGCTCTTTCCATGTTACTGTGCATTCCGCTCTCAATAACATGCTTTGCTGCTTACTTATAATTGCTATTTTGAGAATACCGCATCATTCCTCGAAAGAAGATATACGCAATACTGATTCATACTGATTCCCTCTCTCTGAGAATGTTCTGCCAGTAGTCTATGCAGGCTTCTTGGAATTCTCAGTGTGACATACTCCCGCCACTTAAATCTTACAGATTTTGAAGTGGGAGCTTCCTGCTCAATTGCCCTTCAGGGCAAAGCTAAAACAGGCTATCCCTGTTTTAGCTTTGCCCTGAAGGGCAATTGAGC
>SKEX01000078.1_pt1 | contig 123126 bp, 102 predicted proteins | sample 4841451 | NCBI WGS metagenome assembly SKEX01 (sample SAMN11008798, study PRJNA524170) | human gut metagenome | isolation source: fecal sample from pouch patient p38, | place: Israel: Tel-Aviv | reverse complement strand
GGAAACTAGTACGGGCAGGACGGGCCGGTGTTCATTTCTCGCCACACGCTGAAATGGACTAAAACCTGCCGCTCATCTGGAGACTTTCCACACGCTCACACGGCCCACTTTCTATTGAACAGACACAGACGGGCATCCCGTCGGCGAGCCCGGCGTCGGGACCGGAACCGGCGGTGCACGCGACGATCCCGCCGTCATGGCAGTCGACCGGCGGCGAGAGGCACGCCCTTCCCGTCCCCGGCCTTGATATCCCGGGTGATGTCCGCGGGCCGCTTCTCGTTCGGGGACTTGGCGGTGAAGTCGCGGTCGGCGAGGTTGCCGGGCGCGGGCGTGGTCTCGCCTTCGTGGGGGCCGTAGCGCCGACGTCTCGGCACGTGCGCCGTCGGATCGCCCTCGGCCATGATCCCGCGGACCGCCTTCTCCGATACGCCGGTCCCGAGCGTGGCCCTGATCCCGCGGTACCCGTACCTGCCCTTGGACGCGGCGAACGCCTCCTCCGCCTCCGTCCCGAGCCCGGCGTATCCGTCAACGCTCAGCCCGGCGTGGCGGCAGTGGTGGCCGCCCGGCGCGATGCCGGGCAGGCATGTCATCGAGCCGGGCGAACACGCCGGGCGCGGACGGTCGACCGGCAGCGTCTCCCCTGTTCGACAGGCGCCGCGGATCGGCGCCCGGGTCTTTTCCCGCGACCTCCGCCACCTCCCGCATCAACGCGTCCTCCAGCCCCGACTCCTCGACCCCGCGACGCAACGCCTCCGCGTCATCGCAGACGGCTCCGGCGTTCCGGCTTCGCCGCGGCGCCGGCTTGTCGGCCTGGCCGGCGTTCCCGTTCCCGGGTCGCAACGCGGCCATTCCACCCCGTACGCCCCGGCCCGGTCGTGGACCGCTCCGACGCCCGCGCCGAGCCGTTCGGCGGCCCGCTTCCGCCGCCCGGCACCGGTTCGATCGCCTTGGTCCTTGTCTCCAGCGGGATGATGGGTTCCGCCATACGACCGGCATACCTGGGATCCTTCGCCAACCGGCGTTCCAGGCACTGCCTGGTCGGACAGCCCAGGCGCCTCACCACCTGGGCCGTGGTCATCGGCGTGGTGAAATACAGGCCCACCGCACGCTCCCGTTCTTCGGGACCGGACATACGAAAAACCTTTCGCTCAGTCTCCAAGAAAACATCCGCAGCCCCAGCTCCGAATGGCTCATCGAACAGCAGGATGTCTTTACCTGTCAAAATCGTTCTGACGAATGATGCACGTTGCCGCATACCTCCAGACATGGCATATGGCGGCTTGTTCGAATACTCTCCCAAACCGAAACGCTCAAGATAAGGAATAGCCTCCTTCAGGGCCTTACGTTTCGAGAGATGCTGGTTCATCAACGATAGAGCCGTGTTCTCAGCGAAAGACCAAAAACACCGCTTTGTTTCCCACCCGTTAAACCAAACGGCTAGGAACGTAACATGTCAGGATCTCGTTCTTCCCTGATTATCAACGGCTTTGGGATCCAAATATGATCTGTTAACATCCTCGTTGGAGAGCATACGAAATGACTTCATATTCCGATACAAAAAAGGGGAGCACAAGCATATTTTGCTTGAACTCCCCTCAGTCGCCTGCGGCGACAGCTGCCCGTGATTACGGGCAGCCGGACGGCTGCTGATTGTTGGCTCACTGTCGTTCGCGCCTCACCTACAAGCAGCCCACTGGGCTGTTTGCTTTACGGTTCGGCCCCTCAAAGAGGGGAGCCAAGAGTAAGTGATTACTCGACGGTGTTCTTCGGGACCTCGATGCCGTTGCCGAACTTGACATCGCGGGCGGCAGCCACGCGGGACGGCAGGCCGTAGATGTCGATGAAGCCGTTGGAGGACTTCTGATCGAAGGTATCGCCGGAATCGTAGGTGGCGAGCTTGTAGTCGTACAGCGAGGAGTCGGAACGACGGCCGGTCACCACAGCGCGACCGCCATGCAGGACCATGCGAATCTCACCGGACACGTACTTCTGGGTGTCCTCGATGAAAGCGTTGAGCGACTGGGTAGCCGGGGAGAACCACTGCGCATCGTAAACCAGCTCGCCCCAGCGCTTGTCGATATCGCGCTTGATGCGGTGCTGTTCGCGCTCGAGGCAGCAGTTTTCGAGTTCCTGATGAGCGGTGATCAGGGCCACGGCGCCCGGAGCCTCGTACAGCTCGCGGGACTTGATGCCGACCAGGCGATCCTCGATGAGGTCGATACGGCCGATGCCCTGGGCGCCAGCACGTCGGTTCATCTCTTCGATGGCCTGCAGCGGAGTGACGTCGCGGCCGTCGATCTTGACCGGGATACCTTCCTTGAACTCGATGACAACCTCATCTTCGACCGGCGGGAAGGCCGGGTCGTCGGTGTAGGAGTAGCAGTCCTTGGTCGGACCGTTCCACGGATCCTCGAGGAAGCCGGTCTCGATGGCGCGGCCCCACACGTTCTGATCGATGGAGTACGGGGACTTCTCGGTCTGGGTGATCGGCAACTTGTGCTCCTTGGCGAACGCAATCTCGACGTCACGGGTCAGGGAGAGATCACGAATCGGGCTGATGGCCTTGAGCGTCGGGTCGATGGAGGCGATGGAGACCTCGAAACGAACCTGATCGTTACCCTTGCCGGTGCAGCCGTGGGAGATGGTGTCGGCGCCGAACTGGTGGGCGGCGCGCACGAGGTGCTTGGAGATCAGCGGGCGGGAGATGGCGGAGACCAGCGGGTAGACGCCTTCGTACATGGCGTTGGCCTTGAGGGCCTTCATGCAGTATTCGTTGGCGAATTCGTCACGGGCGTCGACCACGTAGGATTCGATGGCGCCGCAGGCGAGGGCGCGCTCCTTGATGGTCTCAAGGCTTTCACCGCCCTGACCTACATCGAGGGACACGGCCACGACGTCCTTGCCGGTGCGCTCCTTCAGGTACGAGATGGCGACGGAGGTATCAAGACCACCGGAGTAGGCCAGAACAAGGCGATTGTTATCTGCCATGAGTTCCCTTTCATTCAAGGTCCAAAAAAACAAACTGATGTAAGTATATACAGAGGATTGTATATTTATGCACGGCGTGTTGGGGAGGATTGGGCAACTCTCCTCAGTCGCCTACGGTGACAGCTCCCCCCACCTTGGGGGGCAAGAAAAAACACTATTTGGAGGCGAGGCCGAGCAGCCAGTCAGAGCGGGAGACGGCGGTGCCGTCGTCAGCGCAGATCACCATGACGGTATCGTCTCCAGCGATGGTGCCAAGCACGCCGTCGATGGGCTGACGGTCAATCACGGAAGCCACATATTGTGCGGCTCCGGACGGGGTATGCACCACAACGAGGTTGCGGGCAGCGGCCACCGAAGTGACCAGACCATTGAGCACACGAGCCATCTGAGCCTCGGTGCGCTCCCCCACGTCCTCAACATCGGCAACCGCCGAACCACGTCCAACCGTATAGGCCACCGTACCGTCCTTCAGCCGGGTTTTCACCGCATGCATCTCATCCAGGTCGCGGCTCAACGTGGCCTGCGTAACCGCGATGCCTTCGTCCAATAGGATTTTCGACAGCTGCGATTGTGACGTGATGACATGCGTGGCCAGCGCCTGTTCAATGGCACTGAGTCGCGCGGCCCTGGTGGCAGGGCGCTGCAGGGACGGCAGGGCTTCACTCATGCGAGCAGGCTTTCGTCGCCACGGGCCTTGCCGGTCAGCCAGGTGAGCAACGCCTTCTGCGCGTGCAGACGGTTCTCCGCCTCATCCCACACCACGGACTGCGGGCCATCAATCACCTCGGCAGTGACTTCCTTACCGCGATAGGCGGGCAGGCAGTGCTGGAATAGCGCATCCGGCTTAGCCAGAGCCATGAGCTCGGCATTGACCTGATAATCCCAGAACGGCTTGGATCGGATGGCGTATTCAGCTTCCTCACCCATCGAAACCCAGGTGTCAGTAAACACGCAATCGGCACCGGCGACGGCCTCACGAGCATCAGTGGTCACCAGAATGGAACCGCCGTTCTCAGCGGCAATGCGTTCGGCATCGGCCACGATATCCGGACGCGGCAGGTAGCCCTGAGGTCCGGCCACACGCACGTTCATACCGGCAACGGCACCGCCGAGCAGATACGAGTTGGACATGTTGTTGGCGGCATCACCGAGGTAGGCGATGGTCTGGTTCTTCAGATTGTCCACGCCACCGCGGTGTTCGGCGATGGTCTGGAAGTCGGCAAGAATCTGGCAGGGGTGGAAGTCATCGGTCAGCGCGTTGACCACCGGGTGGGTGGAATACTTGGCCATTTCCTCCACGCGATCCTGACCAAAGGTGCGCCAGACCACGCCATAGGCCATACGGTCGAGCACACGGGCGGTATCGGCCACAGGCTCGCCACGGCCCAGCTGGGAGCCGGACTTGTCAATGACCAGCGGGTAGCCGCCAAGCTCGGCAACACCAATGGAGAAACTGGAGCGGGTACGGGTGGAAGGCTTGTCGAACAGCACGGCGATGGCCTGCGGACCGGCAAACGGCTGCTTGTAGAAACGGTTCTTGCTGAACTTGATGGCAAGCTCAAGCACCTGCTTCTGCTCCTCATGGCTGAGGTCGTCATCACGCAGCATATGGCGCAGTTCTGGGGTCATGGTGATCTCCTTATATAGGTCAGGTAAGTCAGTCGTTCGGCAGATCAGCGGGCACGTCCTTGAGAACGGCAAGCGCCTGGTCAACGTCTTCGGCGGTTACAATCAGCGGCGGCGCGAAACGCAGCGCATTGGGGGCCACCGCATTGACGATGAGCCCGTGTTCGAGGCAGTAGTTCATGACGGCGTGGGCGCAGGGATGCTTGAGCTCTACGGCATCGAGCAGACCACGACCGCGCACGGATACGTAGAGCGGATTGCCGGTGGCCATAATGCCATCGCGCAGCTGCTGGCCGCGGGTCTCGGCATTGGCAATGAGGTTATCGTCCTCAATGACACCGAGTGTGGCAAGTCCAGCCGCCGCGCCCAACGGGTTGCCGGCAAAGGTTGATCCATGAGAGCCCGGAGTGAACAGGGCTGCAAGCTTCTCGCCGAAGGCAATCATGCCACCCATCGGGAATCCGCCGGCCACTCCCTTGGCAAAGGTCACCATATCCGGGGTCACGCCGCCGGAAAGATCCTCACGCTGAAATGCAAACCACTTGCCGGTACGGCCGATGCCGGTCTGCACCTCATCGATGATGAGCAGCGCATGGTTGATGTCACACAGCTCACGCACGAACTTGACGTAATCGGCACCCAACGGCTGCACGCCGGCCTCACCCTGAATGAGTTCCAGAATCACCGCCGCTACCGGCCCCTTGCCATAGTGGCCAAGACCGGTCTGGGAGAACGCCTCGTACAGGGCGACCTTGTCGCCGGCGCGCACGAATTCGATGTTGGGCACCAACGGGTCGTAGGGCTTGCGGATGTTCGGCTTCCAAGTTGCGGAGAGCGCACCCATCGTACGGCCATGGAAGCCGTGCGTCATGGCAAGAATACGGGCGGGCTTACCGCCGATGGACGGCAGTGCGCCGGGCAGGGTGCGACCATACAGCTTGGCCAGCTTCAATGCCGCTTCATTACCCTCGGCACCGGAATTGCCGAAGTAGACCTTGGAGCCTTCCGGGGCACCGGCCAGTTTGACCAGCTTCGCGGCGAGCTCGATCTGCGGCTCGGAAGCGAAATAATTGCTGATGTGAGCCACCTTGGCCGCCTGCTCAGACACGGCTTTCACCCACTTGGGATGGGCATAGCCCAGCGAATTGACGGCGATGCCAGCCAGGAAGTCAAGGTATTCGTTGCCATCAACGTCCCAAATATGCGCGCCCTGACCGTGATCCATAACACGCAGCGGCGTGCCGAACACGTTCATGTGTACCTGGGAGTACTCCCCCAGCCACTTGCTGTCTTCAGCGCCCAGCGTCTCGTTCTGCTCAGTGCTCATAGGAACTCCTCATTTCCATACCGCCTTCGGGCACGACCATGGTGCCGATACCGGCGGAGGTGAATATCTCGTTCAGGATCGAATGTGGTTTACGACCGTCGATGATGTGGGCTTGGGGCACGCCACCATCGATGGCGCGCACGCATGCTTCCATCTTGGGGCGCATGCCGGATTCCAGATCGGGCAGCATGTCGCGCAGATCCTCCACGCCGATACGCCCGATAAGTGAATTCTTATCCGGCCAGTCGGCATAGAGACCGTCCACGTCGGTCAGAATGACCAGCTTGTGCGCGCCCACGGCTGCGGCAAGGGCCGCGGCCGCGGAATCGGCGTTCACATTCAGTACCTCGGTGGCGTCCTCCTCATTCGGAGCCACAGAGGAAACAACCGGAATACGACCGGCCGCGACCAAATCCTCGACCGCGGAGGCATCGACGGACACCACATCGCCGACCAGACCGACATCCGTGGGCTTGCCATCGATAATGGGCTTGCGTTGCATGGCGAAGAACAAGCCTCCATCCTCACCGGACAGACCGACCGCCATCGGGCCGTGCGCATTGATCATGCCGACCAGTTCGCGCGAGACCTTGCCGGTGAGTACCATGCGCACCACATCCATTGCCTCGGGTGTGGTGACGCGCAGGCCGCCCTTGAATTCGGACTTGATACCGAGGGCCTTGAGCATGTGCGAGATCTGCGGGCCGCCGCCATGCACGACAATCGGATGCAAACCGACCTGACGCAGGAACACCATATCCTCGGCGAAGCACTGCTTCAAGTGATCGTCGATCATGGCATTGCCGCCATACTTGACCACGATGCGCTGGCCGGCGAATTCCTCCAGCCACGGCAGCGCCTCAATCAGCACCTCCGCCTTCTGATCGGCGCGCAAATCGGTATGCACGTCGAAATGGAATCCAGGTCCCTTCAATTCAGTAGCCATGTTCTTCTTTCCGTAACTTTGCCCCCGCTGACGGGGGCTGTCATGCTGCGCATGACTGGGGGTGGTTTGGCGAGACCACCCTCAGTCCGGTTCCACCGGACAGCGTCCTGCAATTACAGTAGGCATTGCCTACGTTTTGTCAGTTCGCCTGTCGGCGAACACATCGCCTACAAACGCCTCTCGGCATTTGCTTCACGGCGACATCCGCCAGCGAGAGCATGGTGGATGTCAGCTTTCGTAGTCGGCGTTGATGTGGACGTATTCGTGGGTCAGATCGTCGGTCCAGACGGTGGCCTCGGCGTTCGATCCGGTGTTGAGGTCGATGTCAATGTGGACTTCGCGCGGGGTCATGTCGACTTCGCTACGGTCCCGTCCGGCACCACCGTTCTCGCAGATGCGCACGCCGTTGACGTCGACGGTCACCTTCTCGGAATCATAAGGTGCAACTTCAGGGGAAACGGTGCCTAGGGAGCTGACGATACGGCCCCAGTTCGGGTCATTGCCGGAGATCGCGCATTTCAGCAGATTCGAGGCCGCGACCGCACGGCCGCAGGCAAGGGCCGCGTCTTCGCTGGTGGCACCGGTAACGGTGATGCGAATGTCATGGGAAGCGCCTTCACCGTCGCCGATAATCTGACGGGACAGGGAGGCGCAGGCCTCGCGCACGAGCTTGTTGAACTCGTCCTTGTCGGGCTCCACGCCGGAGGCTCCGGAGGCGAGCAGCAGCACTGTGTCATTGGTGGACATGCAGCCATCCACGTCGATTCGGTTGAACGAATGCTCGGCGGCCACGGTAAGCGCGGCCTGCATTTGACCGGCACTGACCACGGCATCGGTAGTGATAACGCACAGCATGGTGGCCAGCTGCGGGGCGATCATGCCCGACCCCTTGACCATGCCGCCGATCTTCCAGCCGTTGGAACCGGTCAGTTCGACCGTCTTCGGCTTGGTATCCGTGGTCATGATGGCGTGGGATGCATCAGCTCCGGCCTCGGCGGTGCTGGCAAGAGCAGCATAAGCGGCTTTGGCACCGGCCAAAACGTTATCCAAGGGCAACAGCTCGCCGATCAGACCAGTGGAGCACACAGCAACATCCTCTGCTTGTGCGCCGACGAGTTCGGCGACCGCCTCGGCGGTGAACACGGACTGTTGATATCCCGCCTCACCGGTGCAGGCGTTGGCACCGCCGGAGTTGAGAATCACGGCTTTGGCGTGGCCGTCCGCCACGGCTTTGCGGCTCCACTGCACAGGGGCTGCACAGAATCGGTTCGACGTGAACACGCCGGCCACCGCGTCAAGCGGGCCGTTGTTGACCACGAGAGCGAGATCCTTCTTGCCTTCAACCGATGAAATGCCCGCCACCACGCCGGCAGCGGAGAATCCTTGCGCGAATGTGACGCTCACGGTGCTACTCCGATCTTGGTCAGGCCTGCATCTTCCGGCAGGCCAAGTGCGATATTCAATGATTGGACCGCTTGTCCGGCGGTACCACGGTTGAGGTTGTCGATGGCGGCGAAGGCATAAATGCGCCCGGACTTGCGGTCGGTGACAACCTGCAGGTGAGCGGCGTTGGAACCGATGATGTTGCCGGTGGCGGGCAATGCGCCCTCAGGCAGCAGCACCATGAAGTCCTGGCCTTCGTAGGCTTTTGCCCATACGTCTCGGATTGCTTCGTCACTCATCGCCTTGGCCTTGTCGGTCATGCGAGCCGACACGGTGGCGAGAATGCCTCGGGACATGGGCGCCAGTATCGGGGTGAAGCCAAGCGTGAACTTGCCGGCATCAGCTGCGGTCTCACCGGCCGCATGGGCGAAATTCTGCAGGATTTCAGGAATATGACGGTGCGTGCCGCCCACCGAGTACGGCAGCGCGGATTGCAATGCCTCGGCGGCCAACAGGTTGGTGCGTTTGAGGTTCTTGCCTGCGCCGGAGTAGCCGACGACCAAATTAGCCACGATGTCCTTCGGCTCGACCAACCCTTCCGCTATGCCGGGTTGCAGAGCCAGAGTCGTGGCAGTCACATTGCAGCCAGGGCCCGCAATTCGCTTGGCACCAGGCAGCGCCTCACGTTGACGGGTGTATGCGCCATCGGCAGTCTTGCCGGTGATGAGCTCAGGCATGCCGTAAGTCCAGTGCTCGTAGAAATCGCCGCCATAGAATTCATCCCATGCGGCCTGTTCTTCGAGACGATGATCGGCACCGAGATCCACGACCACGGCATCCGGGTCGAGCTGGGATGCGAGCTTGCCGGAAGCGCCATGAGGCAAGGCAAGGATAATGACATCGTGACCGTTGAGCACCTCAGGCGTGGTGTCTTCAACAACAAGATTGGCCAGTTGCGGAATATGCGGCATATGCTTGGACATCGATTCCCCCACGGAGGAATGGCCTGCCACACATGTGATTGCAAAGTCGGGGTGTGCCGCAAGAATGCGCAGCGCCTCGCCGCCGGCATAGCCTGTAGCACCGGCTACGGCCACTGTATATTTCGCCATACTCATCTCTTTTCCGCTGACGTACTTCGCATGAGTATACGCGATTATGCAGACTATTGCATAGTTATACAGTGGGTGTGTTGCAGCAAATCAGCCCTATGCAGAGATGGAATCAGATGAGGGACCAGTGCCGCTGCCGGTGAACTGCTGAAGGATGTCCTGATACAGAGTCATGGCATCATAGCCATTCAATGCCATCCAAATAACCGCAAGGGTGTAGAACACGTTGATGACCACGGCTGCAAGAGCCAGGCCAAAGCCCTTCATATGGAACGTGCGCGTCCGCCACATCGCCACGCCGCCCATCAGAGCGGAGAGCACCGGTACGGGAAAGAACACGGCGAGCACGAAGGAAATGATTGCATAGGAATCCCAATGCCCATACAGAGGATTCTGATTGGGGTCATTGAGATCGATACCGTTGTAGTAGTGAGGCTGCTGGGACTGGCCATTCGGCTGGCTGCTGCCAAACCGGGAGCCCGGCCCGTACTGGGGTCCAAACGGATTGTCCTGCTGGGGCTGCCCGTACTGCTGATTGCCGCCGAACGAATTGCCGGAAGAAGCGGGCCGTCCATTGTTCGGCTGCCCGGCTCCGACTCCGTTGTTATCAGCAGCGGAGCCGTTATTGGCATCGGGTTCGGGAGCGCCATAAATGTACGGGTTGTAGTTTGGCCCGTATTGGCCCGACATCGCACCATATGCGGGCTTCTGGTATTGCCCGTATTCCGGTGTGCTATGTTCCGGTTCACTCATGGCGCTCCTCATGCTTTCGTACAGTGATCAGGCACGCAGCTGGGCGCCAAGATCGGCAGCCTTGGCCACGATAGCCTGGCGAATGGCGTCGCTGTCATCGGCGGACAAGGTCTTGTCCGGAGAACGGAACACCACAGCGTAGGCCAGGGACTTCTTGCCCTCACCCACCTGCTCGCCGGTAAACACGTCGAACAATTCGATGGACTCGAGGTTGGCACCAGCCGCCTCACGAATCACTGCTTCCAGCTGATCGGCAGTCACCGACGCATCCACGGTAAAGGCCAAATCCTGCTTGACTGGCGGGAAGCTGGAAATCGGCTTGGCCTGCACCGGCTTGCCGGTCAGGGTGCCGAACAGCGCGGTGAGGTTCAGCTCAAACGCCGCGGAATGCGCCGGGAAGCCAAGTGCCTCGTTGACGCGCGGATGCAGTTCGCCGACCCAACCGGTGAACACGTCGCCCACCATGACGCGGGCAGCACGGCCCGGATGCCACTGTGCAGGCACATCTTCGGCCGCAGGCTGATCAAGCACGATCTTCGCACCGATGCGATCCGCAAGACGATGCACGGCTTCAACGGCGTCCGACCAATCGACCGGACGCTTGCCGCCCAGCCAGCCATCGTCTTCAGCCAGACCGGTCAGGATGCCGGCCACGTGGTCGGGCTGATCCGGCAGACCGGCGTCCAGCGCTGCCAGCTGCTCATCGGTCGGGCGCACGCCACCGGGCAGAGCCGGGATTGCGGGCGCGTTCGGATCCCACAGATAGACATGGCCGAGTTCATACAGGGACACGTTTTCGATGCCTCGGCGAATATTGCGCTGCACGGTGGTGGCCAAGGTCGGCAGAATGTCACGACGCAGGTACGGGCGATCGCCGTAGAGCGGGTTGGCGATCTCGACGCTGACCTTCTTGGTGGCTTCAGGGTCGGAGCCGAAAGCGCGGTAATCGTCGTCACCGACGAACGGGTAGCTCAGCGCCTCGACCATGCCGTATTCGGCCAGCTCGTCCGCCACGCGACGGCGGCGAGTCTGATCCGGAGTCAGGCCCACAAGGCCCTCGACCGGTGCAGGCGGCACGGTGACCGGAATCTGGTCGTAGCCGACCAGTCGGGCGATTTCCTCGACCAGATCACACGGTTCACCCAGATCTGGACGCCAGCTCGGCGCGGTGACGGAGAATTCGCCGTTGCCGCCGCCGGCCACAACGCAGCCGATGTCGGTGAGAATGTCGGAGATGCGGTTGATGTCCACATCGAGACCGGCCACACGGGCCACTTCGGAAGCCTTGAAGTGAATGACCTTCGGACGCGGCGTGTTATCCACATCGTTCGGATGCTCGCTGGGCTCGCCGTTACCGTACTTGGCCATGAGCTCGGCGGCCATCTGAGCCGCAGCAGGCTGCAGCTCGGTGTCGACGCCACGCTCGAAACGACGGGATGCTTCAGACGGAATCTTGTGGCGACGAGCGGAACGGGCGATGGTCACCTGATCGAAGTGCGCGGCCTCCAGCAGGATGTTCTTAGTGTCGGCGGTCACCTCGCCGTACAGTCCACCCATCACACCGGCAAGGCCGAGGATACGCGAGCCGCGTTCGCCATTCGGCGAATCAGTGATGAGCAAATCTTCAGTGCTCAGGTCATGTTCCTTGCCGTCCAGCGTGGTGAACTTCTCACCCTCGTTGGCACGACGCACAACGATTGGGCCCTCGAGCTTATCGAGGTCGTAGGCGTGCATCGGCTGACCGAGATCGAGCATCACGTAGTTGGTCACGTCCACGGCCAGCGAGATGGAGCGCATGCCAGCACGAATCAGGCGGCGACGCATCCAGCTGGGCGTGTGGGCGTTGGGGTCGAAGCCCTTGACGACGCGAGCGTAGTAACGATCGCAACCGGGAACGCCATGAATCGGGTTGTTGTCATCAATCTCAATGTCGATGTCCACCGGAGTGCCGGGCTGGTAATCAGCAGGCTCCGGAGCCTTCTCGTTCAGCGCGATGGCCGGATCGGTGTAGGCGGCACCGGTGGAGTGATGGTACTCGCGGGCAACGCCACGGTAAGACAGCGTGTAGCCACGGTCCGGGGTGATGTTGATCTCGAGCAGCGGCTGGTCGAGATGTAGCAGGTGCATGGCGTCCTGGCCGGGCTTCAGAGCTTCGTATTCGGCCTCGGAGAAGCCGTACTCACGTAGCAGGATGATGCCGTTGTGGTTGTCGCCAAGACCCAGTTCACGCTCGGATGCGCACATGCCGTTGGAGATATGGCCGTAGGTCTTGCGCGGCTCAATCTTGAAGTCGCCGGGCAGCACGGCGCCAGGCAGGGTGACGACGACCTTCTCGCCGGCCTTCATATTGGGTGCGCCGCAGATGATGCCACGCGGCACCTTGTTGCCGTTCTCGTCGGTCTCGTTCCATTCGTCGCCGCAGTCCACGTGGCACCAGTTGATGACCTTGCCGTTCTTCTGCGGTTCGGGAGTGGCGTCCACCACGTAGCCGACCACGATCGGGCCGGTCACCTGGGAGGAGTGAATCTCCTCTTCTTCAAGGCCCACCTTGACGAGGTCCTTGGCAAGCTGTTCATAGGTCAGGCCTTCGGGGACCTCGACGTGGTCCTTGAGCCAATCGATGTCGATCATAGGCATGGGTAATTCACTCCCCCATCACAAACTGTTCGGCGAAACGCACGTCGCCTTCAACCAAATCATGCATATCGTTGATGTCGCTGCGCAGCAGAAGCGTACGCTCCATGCCCACGCCGAACGCGAAGCCGGTGTAGACCTCCGGGTCGATGCCCGCGGACTTCAGCACGTTCGGATTCACCATGCCGCAGCCACCCCATTCGAGCCAGCCGGGGCCGCCCTTCTTATCGGGGAACCACAGGTCGAGCTCGGCGCTCGGCTCGGTGAACGGGAAGTAGCTCGGACGCAGTCGGGTCTTGGCCTCGGGACCGAACATGGCGACGGCGAGCTTGTCCAGCACGCCTTTCAGGTCAGCCATGGTCAGGTGCTTGTCGACGGCGAGGGCCTCGCACTGGTGGAACACCGGAGTGTGGGTGGCGTCCAGCTCATCGGTACGGAACACGCGGCCCGGGCTGGCGATGTACAGAGGCACGCCGCGGGTCAGCAGGGCGCGAACCTGATCGGAGGAAGTCTGGGTACGCACCACCATGTTGGAGCCGACGAAGCCGGCAGCGTCCTTGGCCTGGTTGCCCTTGACGTAGAAGGTGTCCTGCATCTGGCGGGCCGGGTGATCCGGGCCGAAGTTCAGGGAATCGAAGTTGTACCATTCCGCTTCGATTTCCGGGCCGGAGGAAATCTGCCAGCCCATGGAGATGAAGAAGTCCTCGACGTCCTCCATCAACTTGGCCAGCGGATGACGGGCGCCCAAAGGCTTACGGTTCACAGGCAGCGTCATGTCCACGGTTTCGGCGGCAAGGGCGGCCTGTTCGGCAGCTTCCTTGAGTTCCTTCTCCTTGGGGCCAAAGGCGCGTCCGAAATCGGCGCGTAGCTTGCCCATCAGCTTGCCGGCTTCCTTCTTCTGATCGGCCGGCAGGGAACCGATGGCCTTGCTGGCCTGGGTCATCGCCGAATCGGCGCCTGCGTACTGTGTTTTGATGGCCTTGAGTTCCTCCAGGTTGGAGGCGTGCTGGATCTTCTCGATGCCCTCGGCGACCGCTGCGGTCACCTGGTCGGCGTCGAACACCATTTGTTCTGCCACGAGAACCCTTTCATCTGATGATTTCTCAGCATTTCTAGCGTTTTTACCGATTTCACATTCTTTCAATATGACCCGACATAGCCAGCGACATCAGCATCACCGCGGCCGAAGTACCAAGGTTCAGCGATTCGGCCTTTCCATAGAGCGGAATGGAGACGATGCGGCCACATCGTTCAAGGATCTCCGGCTCCAATCCACGCGCCTCATTGCCGAACAGCACAGCCTGAGACATGCTTACCGCTGCCTTGTCCGCCAATACCGCGGGCAGGCTTTCCGGCTTGCGTTTCTCGGTACCGTATACGTCAGCGGCCCACACGTCCACATGATGGTCGGAAGTCCAATCAAAGAATTCATTCGTACGCATGGTGAACACCGGTAGGTGGAACAAGGATCCCGCAGTGGAGCGGATGACCTTGGGATTGAGCACATCCACGCAATCATCCACGAATATGACGGCATCGCAGCCTGCGGCATCAGCCGCGCGAATCACCGTACCCGCATTGCCCGGATCACGCACCTGCCAGAATGCGGCAATCCGCGGAGCATAATCTGCGGTATCCAAGGCGAGGTCATCGACATCCGACTGCATGGCCTGCGCATTGCCCACCGCCAGAATGCCTTGGGCATCCGCACTGATACGACGAATCACATCGCCAGTGCACTGATGAACATAAATGGTGGCATCCTGTGACGCTTCGACGATTCTCTCCAGCGTGGAGGAAACGATGCGCGGATGATCCAGCGCTTGTGCGACTTCCACATACAAATCCTGCACTACGTCAGGCCGCCATGTGACGGCTTCGCGTACGGACTGAGGGCCTTCGATAAGAAAGCGGCCCGAACGTTCCCGGCCTTTGGCGCGGGCCAAATCGGTGATACGGCGCACACGGTCGGACTTCGGATTATCAAGAATCTTAGGCGTGATGGGCATGGTCACTACCCTACTGCCGGGTCATTACGTTGTCTTTCAGACACCCTGAAAAGCGAAGTGCCAATTCCCGGTACCAATGGCAACGCCTAGGGAGACCAACGGGACGGCGAGACAGATGACGTAGAAAAGCCAGTCGATGGGCTTCAGGCGGGAGATGCGCGCTTGCGAGCGCGGGGCATTGGAGCCGAAGCCGCGTGCTTCCATAGCGGTGGCAAGCTTGGTGGCACGGCGAATGGAGAGCACCAGCAGACCGAACGCCTGGGAAAGCGCACGCGCGATGGCGTTACCGTCACCGAGACCGCGCGAACGCTGGGACAGGCCAAGCGCGCGCCAATCCTCCTGCAACAAGGTGAACATGCGCAGACCAGCCAAGCCACCATATACGAATCTCGGCGAGAAATGCAGGATCTCCACCAGCCCGTCGGCCAAATCGGTGGGGTCAAGGCCCAACGCCAGAATTACGCTCGGCACGGCTATCGCCGCCACCCTGATAGCAGTGGCGATGGCAAGATATATTGACCCCTCGCTGATGACGATCCAGCCGCTTTGCCACAGAATCTCGCCTGAAGTACGTCCATAGAGGAACACGGAAATGAAGCTGCCCGCTGCGGCAACCCATACCGGCCAGGTTTTGCGGCACACGGTCCAAGGCGCCACGCCGCCAATCCACAGCAGCACGAATTCGATGCCGAGCGCCACCGACGCGGATACCACGTCCAGACTGATAAACATCGGAATGCACAGTAGCAACGCGCCGATAATGCGACTGACCGCGTTGATACGCGCCACAAACCAGGAAGGCGAAGAGGCTCTGACCGGTTCCACGCGCGTCTCCTGCGCACTGACCGTCACCACATCGCTTACCGCGACAGTGACCGCCGCACTTGCCGGCTTTGCCGCTGCGTTCCCGGACACCGTATCCTCAGAGGCTCCGGCACTGGCATCATCAGTAACGAATCGAATCACGTCGCTCATGCCCGTGTCTCCTCGAACATCACCCGTCGCGCACCCAGCGCATCAACCAGCGCCTCATCGTGCGTCACCATGATCACGCATGATCCCTGATCGCGAATCGCGGCAATCAGCTTCACCATTTCGGTCCAAGTACTGAAATCCTGCCCGAATGTCGGCTCATCCATCACCAGTACCTTGGGAGCGGCGGCTAGCATAGACGCCACAGACAGACGCCTCTTTTCTCCGCCGGACAACGTGTACGGATTCGCCTTGGCAAAGCGGGTGAGATTCATCTGGTCGAGCATACGATCCGCGGTCTGGTTAGCCTCGTCTTCACTGTGTCCCATCGATTTGGGTCCGATGGCCACCTCATCGCGCACGAAATTAGATGCGAATTGGTGTTCGGGCTCCTGAAACACCATACCGATACGGCCCAGCAGTTCCTTGCTTTTCCAGTTGATGGGTTCTTGACCGGCGTGCGGCGGTTTCAGACTATCCGCAATCAGCACTCTGCCACTAATCGGCTTCAGCAGCCCTGCCAAGGTCAACGCCATGGTTGATTTGCCCGCACCATTCGGCCCCATCAGTGCCGTGACTTCGCCGGCGTGGAAATCCAGATTGATGCCGGTACCCAGCGCCGTGCCGCGTCCAAAGCTGAGGTTCTCGGTACTGAGCACCGTTTCTCCGCGGGTTTCATCGTCGGGACGACAATCGGGAATCGCACGTCCCGGCACCCACGCGCCGCCGGCGGCCAGAACGTCGCCCATCTGCGCAAATACCTCATCGGGCTTGCCGTCCGCGATAACCGCTCCAGCCTGAGAATCGGCATCGGGTCGACCGAGCACGATCACGCGGTCCACCAAATCAAGCCATACGTCGATATGGTGTTCGACCACCACCATGGTCTGGCCGGTGGTCTCGATGACCTTTTTGACCGCATCATGCACTTCGACCACGCCTTCGGGATCGAGGTTGGCGGTCGGTTCGTCCAGCAACAACAGGCCGGGCTTCATGGCCAGTACGCCGGCCAGAGCGAGCCGCTGCCGTTGTCCGCCGGACAAATGACGGGTGGAGCGGCCCAGTTCGAGCCCTCCGAGACCGACCATATCCAGCGATTCGCGCACACGCTGCCAGATTTCCTCACGTGGCACGTTGAGGTTTTCGCAGCCGAACGCCGCGTCATCGCCCAGTCGTTCAAGAATGATCTGCGAGTCCGGGTCCTGAAGCACCAGTCCCACGAGGCCTCGCGCCTCGCGCGCGTCAACACCGTCGATGGTGAGCGAGCCTTCCTGCTCGCCTTCCTCATCGCCGCCCAGCACACCCGCGAGACCGGCCATCATTGTGCTTTTGCCCGCGCCTGAAGCGCCGAGCAAGAGCACACGTTCACCTGGCCGGATGGTGAAATCGACGGCACGCAACGCGAAATCCTTGCGCGTGGCGTGCCGCCAGCCCCAGCCGCTAGCCTCTACCGCAGCCGGATCGACCTGCATCAGACGCGTGCCTTGCTGCGTCCGGATTCAAAACGCTCAAGCGCGCCAGTGGCGGCGAGCGCACGGGACAGGTACCAGACCACCACGCCGGCAATCACGATGCCGGAGATGATGGAACCCACCAGGTACCAGGTGACACGCATGGCGTTCCAGCCCGGGTTGGTGGCCCAGTAGTAGGCCCAGCAGCCAACGCCGGCAAGCGCACCGGAAAGGATGGTGGTGCCGAGGTTCCACTTCTTCCAAGCGAAAACGGCGAAGCCGATCTCGGCGCCCAGACCCTGGATGATGCCGACGATCAGCGAGCCGCCGACGCCCCACTGGTTGCCCAGCGTGAGCTCAAGGAAAGCGGCGAGAGTTTCGGCGAACAGGGCGGCGCCGGGCTTACGCACGATGATGGCGGCAAGCGGGCCGGCGAACAGCCAGAATCCATTGAGCAGACCTTCAAAACCGGGGGTCACGCCTTCGAACAAAGTCAGTGGGGCGGTGCAAACGATGTCCCAGCCCCAGAAGATGACGCCGGATGCAACGGCGAGAATAGCGGCGACGACGATATCGACAACGCGCCACTTGTAATTAGCCTTGGCCACAGCTTCAGCCATGATGTGCCTTTCTTCTCTTCTCACGCAAACCACAGCAGCTTGCACGATTGGTTCAGGCACGGGTAAATAAGAGCGACAATTCCGTGCGCCAGCATTATCCGGTCACGTTCCATCGGTCGAGACTATGCGTCTCCTCTCAGCCGCCTGTCGGCAGCTCCCGTGTCAACTCCCCGACTATAAAGCAAACCACCGTCAAAGGCAATAGATTCGGTAAGCATTGTGGCGAGGCTCTCAGTGAAGACACGATGCCGCTATTTGGCAAATCAGCGCCGCTGTGGAGTGATGAGCCAAGGTTCAAAGTACAAAACTACTTACCGAGCTTATCGAGCAGCAGGGCCTCGGTAATCACGTTGTTCTTCAAGCCCGGCAAGGAGATGGACTCGTTGGGGCTGTGTGCGTTGGCCTTCGGGTCTTCGGGGCCAGTGACCAACACCTGAGCAGACGGGAAGATACGCTGCAGTTCGGGAATGAACGGGATGGAGCCGCCCTCACCCTTGTTAATGGGTTCCACACCGAACGCCTCGGTCATGGCTTCCAGCGCATCCTTGGTGGCGATGGCGGTCGGATCCATGGCCCAACCCATGCCGTTTTCGCCACGCTCGACAGTGACCTTGGCACCGAACGGCGCGTGGGATTCAAGGAACGCGGCCAAGGCTTCCTGTGCTTCTTCAGGGCGCTGGGTGGGCGCGGTACGCAGAGACAGACGGAAACGAGTCTCCGGGGAAATCACATTGAAGGAGCCTTCGACCGGGTGCGCGTCGAAGCCGATCACGGTCACGGACGGCTTGGTCCACAGGCGGGAAGCCAGGGAACCGGTGCCGGCGAACTCGTAGCTGGAAACCACACCGGAATCCTCACGCACGGTGGTCTCGTCGAGGTCGCGCTGCAGGCCGCCGATCGGCTCTTCGGCAGCCACGCCGGGCACAGCCAGATCGCCGTTCTCGTCATACATGGAGGCGATAAGCAGGGCGGCCAGCGTATTGGAATCGAAGATCGGGCCACCATATTGGCCGGAGTGCACTGGATGTTCAAGACCCTTGACGGTCACATCCACGCAGGTATTGCCGCGAAGAGAGGTGGTCAGGGAGGGAATATCGGCCGACCAGTTGCCGGAATCGGCCACGATGATGACGTCGGCGGCAAACTCGTCCTTGTGGGCTTCGATGAACGGGATGAAGCTCGGCGAGCCCATCTCCTCTTCGCCTTCGATGAACACCTTGATATTGACCTTGAGGTCATTGCCGAGGGCCTTCAGCGCGCCGGAATGGATGGCAATGCCGCCGCCATCATCGGCGGAACCACGGCCATAGAGGCGGCCATCGATCTCAGTGGCCACGAACGGGTCGGTGTTCCATTCGGCCGGATCCGGCACGGGCTGCACGTCATGGTGTGCGTACAGCAGCACGGTGGGCGCATCCGGGTTCACGATGTGTGAGCCGATGACTTCCCACGCGCCTGGAGTACCGTCCGCATTGGAGGCTTGCACCACCTTGGCATCCACACCGACCAGTCGTAGTTCATCGGCCACGAATTGCGCGGAACGCCTCATGTGCTCGGCGGTAATGCCGTTGGCGGAAATCGACTGCAGCGCCACTTTCTCGCTCAACACCTTGACGATGCGATTCCAGTCGGATTCCACACGAGAACGAATCTCGTTGGCAGTTAATGCGGCCATGGTAGTTCTCCTCTATATATGTTGTAAGTGGCGTTATTGCAATGGCTACGCCTTATGGTCGGGTGTCTGAACGTCACCGTAACCTCAAAGCATGACATGGAATCCGTTCAAGAAACAAGAAGAGGCTCAGGTTCCCGTTGAGGAAGCCGCGAAGAAGGCCGCACCCAACGAGAAGAAAGGCCGTCCCACTCCAAAGATGAAGCAGGCTCAGGCCGCCGGCATCCGTCCGCTGGTTCCGGTGGACCGCAAAGCCAGCGCAAAAGCCGCCAAGGCTCGTCTACGCGAGAAGGAAAACGCCGAATACGAGGCAATGCAGAAGGGCGACATCAATCACATGCCCAAGGCCGAACGGTTGCCTTGGCGCATTTACATCCGTGATTACGTGGACGCCCGTTTTAACCTTGGCGAATGGTTTATTCCCGTGGCATTTGCGATCCTGATTGCGTCCATGCTTGTCACGTCTCTCGTGCAGAACCAGTGGGTATCCATCATCATGATGCTGTGCATGTATGGCTACCTGATTGCCGTAATCATCGACGTGTGGCTGATGTGGCGCAAGCTTAAGGCCAAGCTCATTGCCAAGTATGGCGAGTCGTCTGTGTCGAAGGGATCTCGCTCCTTTTCCTACGCGTGGAGCCGTGCCATTCAGATGCGCCGCTGGAGGCTCCCCAAGCCGCGTTACCCGAAACGCGGTCACTGGCCTGCGGACTGATACTCATCTTCTGGCTTCCTTGCGAGGAAGCCATTTTTTTTTATGCAATACTGACAGCGCAAACCAGTATGGCTTCCTATGATGGGAGCCATACTGGTTTGCGAAACATACTGCCGAGGAGGTCAATATGAACGAACAATTCGATTTGGCAATCATCGGTGCCGGCCCCGGCGGCTATTCCACCGCATTGCGCGCAGCTGAGCTTGGCATGAGTGTGGCCCTTATCGAGCGCGACGCCACCGTGGGCGGCACCTGTCTGAACCGCGGCTGCATTCCTTCCAAGGCACTGATTACCGCCACGCACACCATCGACACCGTCCATCGGGCGGCCGAACTCGGCGTCAACGCCTCGGTGAACGGCATAGACTTCGGCACTTTGCGCGATTATCGGCTGCGCGTGGTGGACACCATGGTCAAAGGTTTGGCGGGGCTGTTAGCGCACCGTAATATCACTGTGCTGCGCGCCGACGCATCCTTCAATGCGGAAGAAACCGATGCAGCAGACAACGCCCGGCATATTGTTCATCTCGCCCCTTCCCCTGGGCAAACCGAGATTCTCACTTATCACAAGGCGGACGTCCCCGAGCCGACCGGCGCTAGTCTCGATCTGGCGGCCGGCAACGTTGTCATAGCCACCGGCGCCAAGCCTCGTCCGCTGCCCGGCAATCCGTTCGCCGGCGCGCTCATCGATTCCACGCAGGCATTGGAAGTCAACGAGTTCCCCTCATCCGCTGTGATTATCGGCGCTGGAGCGATCGCTCTCGAATTTGCCTCGATGTGGAACGCGGCCGGTTCACAGGTAACGTTGTTGATTCGCAAGAATCGCGTACTCTCCACGTGGGATCGTCGCGCCGGCACAACGTTGACCCGAGAGCTCAAGCGTCGCGGCGTGAACGTCATCACTCATACCATCGTCACCCATGTGGATACCGGCGCTAATCTGGGTGCCACCGTGCATTACACACATGAAGGGCAGGATAGCGAACAATCCGTATGGGGCGAGATTGCACTGGCGGCCATTGGACGTACACCAGTTGCTGACCCATCATGGGGCGTCGCACTTACGGAGAGCGGCCATGTTGCCACAGATGCGTTTGGCCGCACCAACAAATCGGGCATATGGGCGGTAGGAGATGTGACGCCGGGCCATGCACTGGCTCACCGCGCATTCGAACAGGGCATCGTCATCGCCGAAACCATCGCGGGTCTCAATCCCAAGCCGGTTGACGAGAACACCGTTCCGCAAATCGTGTTCTCCTCACCCGAGGCGGCATCGGTGGGGCTGACGATCGAGCAGGCGCAGGCACGTGAGAATCTCCTCGAGGTCAAGGAGACTATCTACCCAATGCTGGCGAATGCCCGCATGTTGATGAGCGGCACAGCCGGTTCACTGACTATCGTCTCCGGCTGCGATGCTGCCGACCCTGACACTCCACGGGTACTTGGCGTGCACATGGTTTCTCCCGTGGCCTCCGACATCATCTCCGAAGCCGAGCAATTGGTTGGTAACCGATTGCCGCTGGCTGACGCGGCCCGGCTCATCCATCCTCACCCCACATTCAGCGAAACGCTCGGCGAGGCGTTGCTGAAGGCCGACGACCGGCCGCTGCACACGCGCTGAGCCAGACCAGCGCACCTGATAAGATATTGTCCAGTGTGTTTCGTCCCAGCAAAAGGAAGAAGTGATGGCGGAAAAGGACGCTAAGCCCAAGAAGCAGAGCACAATCAAGCAGATCATCCAGATTTACAAGTACACGGCCAAGGAAGACAAGGCCCTGCCGTGGCTCGAGGCCGGTGCTTTCCTGCTGCCCGTGGTCGTCATGGTCATTATCGGCCTGATTGCCAAGTGGACCTGGCTGACCTGGATTTTCACCATGATCACCGCCGTGATGCTCGGCATCCTGCTGGCCACGATGCTACTCACCCGCCGTGCAGACAAGGTCGGCTACAAGCAGATCGACGGCAAGCCCGGCGCCGCAATCGGCGTGCTGAGCAACATGCAGAAAGCCGGTTTCGACTTCCCGCAGGAGCCGGTGTGGATCGACCCGAAGACCAAGGACGCCATCTGGCGCGGTACTTCGATGAACGGCATCTACCTCATCGGCGAAGGCGAGTACGGCCGCGTGATGAAGGCCATGGACCGCCAGGAGCATGAAATCAGGGGAGTCACCGCTGGTTCCACCATTCCCGTGTACCGCATTGCCGTGGGACACGGCCCCAAGCAGGTTCCGCTGGACAAGCTGCGCAGCACGGTGACCAAAGCCAAGAGCTACGAGCCCACCAATCACAAGAACGCGCTGGTAGCCAAGATTCACCCGCGCCGCCGCTTCCTGCTGACCAGGGCCGAGACGACAACGCTGAACGAGCGCCTGCACACGCTGCAGTCCAAGAAGGGCTATTCCATCCCCAAGGGCATGGATCCGAACCGCCCGCAGAAGATCTCCCGCCGCGCAATGCGTGGCCGCTGATAGATTGCCGCATATTCCGTAACGAATCCCCGCTGACTTTCCTGGGTTGGCGGGGATTCTCTTATATTCGTCCCTATAAGCATCATCTCCATCTGTCAATACCCACTGTCCACGTTGCGGACGTCCGTATTCATTCACCCGATTGGTCACGTTTCCTTTCCGTAATGACGTTTCCTTGGAATACCGCGCTTTGCCGGCTGCTGTCCATAGTCACGAAACATTCTCGTAACCCAAGTTTCGAGCCGGCGAAACGCGCGATTTTACGATGGATACCGTTATATTCCACATGAAAGGAGCGGTCCCGTGACCGAACTCAAGTCCAAGGAAGACGCCGAGGCCCTTATCAACAAGGAAGGCATCGAGTATGTCTCCGTCCGTTTCACCGATCTTATCGGCGTTCAGCAGCACTTCACTGTGCCGGCTAGCGAATTCCTGAAGGACGCCTTCACCGACGGCATGCCGTTCGATGGTTCCTCCGTTCAGGGCTTCCAGGCCATCAACGAATCCGACATGAAGCTGGTCCCGGATGTTGAGACCGCTTTCGTTGACCCGTTCCGCAAGCACAAGACCCTCGACGTGGCCTTCTCCATCGTCGACCCGCTGACCGACGAGCCGTACTCCCGCGATCCTCGTCAGGTCGCCGGCAAGGCCGAGTCTTACCTGAAGTCCACCGGCATCGCCGACACCGCTTCCTTCGCCCCTGAGGCCGAGTTCTTCATCTTCGACAAGGTTCGCTTCGAGAACTCCATGCAGCGTTCCTTCTACGAGGTTGACTCCATCGAGGCTCCGTGGAACTCCGGCGTTGACACCGAAGAGGACGGCACCCCGAACATCGCTTTCAAGAACCGTGTCAAGAAGGGTTACTTCCCGGTTCCTCCGATCGACCACACCCAGGACCTGCGCGACGACATGGTCGCCAACCTGCAGAAGGTCGGTCTGATCCTCGAGCGTTCCCACCACGAGGTGGCCGCCGCTGGTCAGCAGGAGATCAACTATCGCTTCAACACCCTGCAGCACGCAGGCGATGACCTGATGAAGTACAAGTACGTTGTCCACGAGACCGCTGCTCTGGCTGGCAAGGCTGCAACCTTCATGCCGAAGCCGATCGCCGACGACAACGGCACTGGTATGCACTGCCACCAGTCCCTGTGGAAGGACGGCAAGCCGCTGTTCTACGACGAGAAGGGCTACGCTGGCCTGTCCGACCTGGCTCGCTGGTACATCGGTGGTCTGATCAAGCACTCCTCCTCCGTGCTGGCCTTCACCAACCCATCCCTGAACTCCTACCACCGTCTGGTTCCGGGCTTCGAGGCTCCGGTCAACCTGGTGTACTCCGCTCGTAACCGTTCTGCCGCCATCCGTATTCCGCTGGCTGGTACCTCCCCGGCTGCCAAGCGCATCGAGTTCCGCGCTCCGGACCCATCCTGCAACCCGTTCCTGGCCTTCTCCGCTCAGCTGATGGCTGGCCTGGACGGCATCCTGAACCACATCGAGCCTCCGGAGCCGGTCGACAAGGACCTCTACGAGCTGCCGCCGGAAGAGCACGCTGGCATCAAGCAGGTGCCGAGCTCCCTGGCCGAGGCTATGGACGCCCTGGAAGAGGACCACGACTTCCTGACCGCCGGCGACGTGTTCACCGACGACCTGATCGAGACCTGGATTGGCCTCAAGCGCGACGAGATCGACCAGGCTCGCCTGGCTCCGACCCCGCTGGAGTACGAGCTCTACTTCCACATCTGAGTTCTACTACTCATCAAGAAGACCCCCGACCGCAGAAGCGGTTGGGGGTCTTCCCGTATGCACTCACACAAAATGGTTCGCTGCGGGAAAAATGTGAGCCAAATGCACATTATCACCCAAACGCACATGAGGATAACAAGCATCCCTCTGACGTAATTGGACATAAGCGCAAGAATTTCTCGAAAAAGCCCATTGCTCGAGAATTTCTTGTGCTAAGCGTCTGTCAGTGCAAAAAAATCTCGAAATGGCGGTTTTGTTCGAGAAATCTTTGCGCTCAGGCAGCGTCAGTGCAAAGATTTCTCGAAAACAAGGATTATTTCGAGAAATTGTTGCGCAGGAAATTCATCGGAATGTATGTCACCTGACATCGACGATGTCTGAAATCCACCAATAGATGATTCGCACAACTCAATGTGCGATTACAAGTATGTGAGGCTCACACTTTTCTTATCGAGAATCATTCGCTGCGCAACTCAGAGCGCCATAAGGCGCTCGGCAAGGCCCCGGAAGGTCTGGCCGATGCCATCAGTGCGCAGAGCGCCCTCGGAGGTCAGGACCGCCGGGCGTCCGGCCTCACCGGTCTCGCGCACCTCGGGTTCCAGAGGGAGCTGGGCCATCAGCGGCACGTCATAGCCCAAGGCCTCAGTCAGCTGCTCGGCCACGCGCTGGCCGCCGCCTGCGCCGAAAATCTCCAGCTTCTCACCTTTATGCTCGTAGTAGCTCATGTTCTCCACCACGCCGCGTACCTTCATCGGCACCTGCAATGCGACCAGCCCGGAGCGCACGGCGATGTCGGAGGCGGAGGGCTGCGGGGTGGTGACCACCACGAGTTCGGCGTTGGGCAGCGCCTGAGCCACCGAGATGGCCATGTCGCCGGTGCCAGGAGCCAGATCAAGCAAAAGCACGTCGGGCTCGCCCCACCATACATCGGAGAGGAACTGTTCCAAAGATCGCTGCAGACGGGGACCACGCCAGAGAATCGCGCGATCGGCACCGGCGAACATGCCGATGGAAATCAGCTTTACACCCCATGCGGTGACCGGCATAAGCATGCCGTTCAGGTTGGTGGGCTGGGTGTGCACGCCGAACAGACGCGGCAGGGAGAATCCATAGATATCCGCGTCAATGGCGGCCGTGTCATAGCCAAGTGCCGCAAAAGTGGCGGCGAGGTTCGCCGTGACCGAGGACTTGCCAACGCCGCCTTTGCCGGAGGCAATGGCGAAGATTCGGGTCTTGACTCCGGGCTTGCTGAACGGGTTCTGTTTACGTTCGGCCTTGAGATCAGCAACAAGGTCAGCCAGCTTATCGCGGCTCATCGAACCGACTTCGATATGGGTGTTGAGCTGTGCACCAGGATAGGAGCTCACTGCGCCGTTGATCTGGTTGGTAATGGTTTCGCTCAGCGGACAGCCAGGAACGGTCAGTTCGACATGCACGGTGACGTCATAGGCATCAGTGTCAACGTTGGCATCAGCAGGCGTGGCCTCGATGGCGGCAATCATGCCGAGGTCGGTGACCGAACGGCCAAGCTCAGGGTCGATGACCTTGCTCAGGCGTTCATAGATCTCGGCTTCGATCTGACGTGCGTCGCTCATAAATCCGTATCCTCCTTAAGGACCTGTACTACCCTAGCGTGTGTTGCGGCGGCATGCCAGAGAGAGTGGAGTAAGTCACACTGGGGCAGGACTGCGTTGAGAATTCACTCCTTGGCTCGCAATGGTTACTCTCCTCAGTCGTCTGATGCGACAGCTCATCCGCAATTATGAACAAACTGCGTTCGCATCCTCTGGCTCGCTGTCGTTCGCTCTTCATCTACAAACAGCCCAGCCTCAGAGAAGGGAGCCAAGAAATCAGATGCTACCGTTTTCGAGGAGTTGGGCGAATTGAGCCTCATTGAGCATGGGGATGCCGAGTTCCTCAGCCTTGGCGGCCTTGGAGCCAGCGTTTTCGCCGACCACCACGTAATCCGTCTTCTTGCTCACCGAACCGGCTGCCTTACCGCCACGCTCAATGATTGCCTCCTTGGCGGAGTCGCGAGAATAGCCCTCCAAGGAACCGGTGACCACCACTGTTTTGCCGGCCAAGGTTTGCGGCAGCGTACTGGTCTCCGCTACGTCAACGCCCACGCCGGCGGCCTGCCACGCACGCAACGTCTCGCCACGCCAGTCTCCGGGTTCACGGGCCGCGGCGAACCAGTTCACCACCGATTCGGCGATTTCCGGACCGACGCCATCGATGGCGGTCAAATCCTCGACCGTGGCGTTTTCAATGGCGCCCAACGAGCCCATAGCGGAGGCAATCAGACGCGCGGTGGGAGGCCCGAGCCGTCGAATGGACAATGCCACCAGCACACGCCACAAGTCCGCGTGACGGGCTTTGTCCATCTCATCGAACATCTTGCGCGTATTCTCGCCGGGCCTGATATACACCGGCACATCGGTGACGCCCGTGCGCGTGGTTTTGTGGTCGACGCGAACGATAACCGCATCAGCCGGCACGTCATATTCCGGGTAGCGCGATGAGACAAAGGCCGGCTTCGCATCAGGCAAAACCGCGGCTTCGCCAGATGAGCCGGGCCTGATGCCTGACGCACTCCCCTGTGCCGACTGCACTACAGCCGGTCCGATTCCCTCCTCAGCAGCCGTAGCAGTCGCCACCTGCGCACGCTCAGCCAGCTGCTTGGCGGTAAGTCTCTTGGCCGCCGTAGGAGCCGTCCAGAAAGCGGGCACCTGATGCCACAGGCCAGAGCCACCCACGCGCTTGCGCACTTTCTTCTTCTTGCCGTTGGCATCGACCACTTCATGCACTTCGACAATCGCAGCCTCACGCCACACCTGCACGTCACGCAAATCGACGGCAGTCAAGGCGAACAGTCCGGATTCGTTCGAAAGCACCGGCCGCTGCACTGTCGGCAATGCCAATCCCGGAGCCGGCTCGTAAGGGTCCGGTTCCTCACCGGGAGCCACCAGAATCTCCGTGATATTCGGCGCATAGGTCGCCACAGAATCGGGACGGTTCTCCTCCGGGTTGGTCAGCGCGATGGCCGACTGCTCGCCCAGATGCTCGATATCGAAGGCCTTGCGCGAGGCCAGCGAGATCACGCGCTCGGTGAGCTGCGCTGGGCAGCTTTCCACGTTCGGGCAGCGAATATCCTTATCGCCCTCCTTGGCGGGAGCCAGTTTCGCGCCGCATGACGGGCAGAACTCGGGCATGACGAATTCTCTCAGTTCGCTCTCACGCCCCTTGCGACGCTCCAGCACCGGCCCGACCAGTTCGGGAATCACATCACCGGCCTTGCGCACCACGACCGTGTCACCGATGAGAATGCCCTTGCGCTTGACCTCGAAACCATTGTGCAACGTGGTGCGAGCCACAGTGGAACCGGCCACATAAACCGGTTTCAACACCGCAACCGGCGTCACACGACCAGTACGCCCCACCTGCACGGTGATGTTGAGCAGCTCAGTATTGACCTCTTCCGGCGGGTACTTATAGGCGATGGCCCAACGCGGCGCCCGCGAAGTGGCGCCAAGGGTGCGTTGCAGGCCAAGGTCATCGACCTTGACGACGATGCCGTCAAGCGCATGTTCGATATCACCGCGGTGCTCGCCGTAGTAATCGATCATGTCGAGAATCTCATGGAAGGACGTGACCGAACGATTGTGAGGAGAGACCGGCACGCCCCACTTGGCATACAAATCATAGGCTTGCGATTGGTCGGCTATCACGTCATGGGTGCCACGAGGATGATCAGGTCCCCAAGTGAGCTGCCCTAAACCATGCGCATAGAAACTCAGCCGGCGAGTGGCGGTGATGCGCGGATCCTTCTGCCTCAACGAACCGGCTGCGGCGTTGCGCGGATTGGCGAAAGGCGCTCGGCCTGCATCCTCCTGCTCGCTATTGAGTGTATGAAAATCATCCCAACGCATGAACACTTCGCCGCGGATTTCCACGAAGTCCGGAATATCCTCTTTAGGCCCACCAAGCTGCGCCGGGATGGAGCCGATAGTGCGCACGTTCAGTGTGATGTCTTCACCGGTGACGCCATCGCCACGAGTCAGCCCCTGCTCCAGCACGCCGCCTCGATAGATGAGATTCAATGCCAGACCATCGATTTTGACCTCGCAGCTCATTGGCAACGGCTTGCCGTCCGGCCAATCGAGATCGCGAATCACCGAATCGTACCAGTCCTTGAGTTCCTCGATAGAAAAGACATCATCAAGGCTCATCATGCGGCTTGGATGCCGCACGGAAGTGAAATCGTTGGAGAACGAGCCGCCAACTCGATGGGTGGGCGACTGTGGATTGTCCAGCGAGGGGAACGCCGCCTCAAGCTTTTGCAGGCAACGCAGGCGCGCATCATAGGCGGCATCGGAGCTGACGGGCGCATCATCGATGTAGTAGGCGATCTGGTCGGCCTCCACCCAAGCGGCCACACGAGCCCACAGACGCGCCGCGACCTCGGCATTGAGCGTATTGACGTCAAGACGATCGAGCCGCATCGCGTCATCATCGGTGGCGCCAAGCGCGGCCACCCACTGCTCGGAACCGGGGGCAAAGCGGGTAACGCCTTCGTCGGGCCGGATCTCGGCCGCATCCCCATCGTCGAAATCCCATGCCAACTGTTCGTTCGTGCTCATGATTGTCTATCCTAGCGGGCGAACTCCCCCTGAAACGGCTACGCAGAAAGGGAACGAAGGAATTGGGCCTGGATAACGTCGATATTGTCGCCTTCGCCATCATTCATACGGGCAACAGCCACCGAAAGCGTGCGGGCAGGCACAAACATGCCCTCATCGACGCATACACGAGCGGCATCACGCACGATATCGGCCACTTCAATGTGCGGCCAGACCGGCAGATCATGCGAAGACAGCACTTGCGCCGCGCTCTCCACCGATTCCGGCACACGGATGCATTGCGAATCGGCTCGGGAGACCAGCTCCTGTAACTCGCTCTCCAGCGATCCGATTGCTCCAGGTGCAATATGGTCGCTCATGATGTAGGCTGCGGCAGCCGTATCGAATCGGTCCAGCATCCACTCCGCATAGGCGAAACGGTAATAGGCGAACGCCGCATCATCACGATCCAGAGCCACTCGCAAGGCATTCAGGCAGGCGGCGCGCGCCGAATCCCAATCCTCATTGCGGGCCAGTTGAATGGCCAATTTCAGGTGCGACAGCGGATAGGCGGGCGCGTAGGCCACCATACGATTCAGGTGTGGAATCGCGGCTTTGGCGCCTTTGAGCTGTCCCAGCACATCAGCTAGTTCCATATGTGCATAGAACAGATTGTCCGGAATCAGAACCGTGCGCTCATCCAATGTGGTGAACAGGCGGTTATACACCACTCGTTCGGCATAGGAATTGAAGTATCGTGGCACTCCAGGCCCCATGGCAAAGGTCTGGTCCATACGGGCCGCAGCCGCTTCGGCCATCTCAATGGCCTGATCGGCCTGTCCGGAGAACAGCAGATCGCGAGCGCGCAGACGTTCCTTATCCAGCTCGTCGGCAAGAGTGAAGGCAAAGTCCGGCGTATCGTTGCCATCAATCAGCGCACTGGTGACCTGCGAGGCCAGACCCGTCAGTTCGGGATCGCTGATGGATTCGATGATTTGCATGGCCCGCTGCGCTTTCTCCACGGAATCAAGTTCCGTATTACGGGCGATGTCGTGGAACGCATTGACGCCATGCTGCAGCAGGTCCACACGCTGAATCGCCAGACCAGCGCTATTCTGCGCGCCCAGTACTCGCGCGGTCGACGCGTTGAACTGACGGTCGGCAAGTTCCGGCTCCTCCTGGGAGCCAACGGGCGAGAACCGGCTATCGGCCAAGTCGAAGTCGGCGTTGATGGGCTTGAGTCCGCCCTCGCCGTCGACATCCATCACCGCACCAAACATCCGGTAGGTTTCTTCAGGGTGGTCAAGACCATCGGTGTCGAGACGTTGCAGGAAGGCATCCCTGGCGAATGTGACGGTGACCATGTTGCGCACGGTGGGGTTACGGCGCAGCACGCTCATCGGATCATCACCCGCACCCGCATTCTCGGTTTCGTTGCCGTCATCCGACGCCATGCCGAAAGCCATCTCGTCAATATCTATGCCCCGCATAAGGTCTTCGAACTGGGAGTCGATGGATGCGCTGTCGTCGCTGTCTTCGGCATTCTGCTGAGACGGGCCCGCCCCATCCGTCTCCGCATCCGTTGCAGGCTGCTCATCACCGGTGCCAGTGGGCGGCTGCCCAAAGGTCTCCTCATGCGTGATAGGCCGGGTCGGATCGCCATGGAAATCGCCATCCTTGGGATCAGCCTTGGAACTGACACGTCCCAAATCGCCGCTGCGCAAATGCTCGAAAGCGCTTAACGCCTCGCTCATCATCTCTTCGATGGCCGAGTCCTGCTCGGCAATCGCCTCTTCCAAACCGATGGAATCGATGTGCAGAGACACCTGATGCACGGCTTGGCTGGTGCCGAAGCTCAGCGCCGCCATCATCAGGCCGACGCGCAAGTTGTAGGAGGCGCTCATCGATGCGCGCTCGACGCTGCTCAGCGTTCTCCACGTGCGCCGTTCGGTGTCATATCGGCTATCCGGCATCATCGACGTGCCCGCCGTGGTGAAGCCGATGGCCACTTCCCCCGAATCCAGTCGGGAACGAAACTCGACATCAAACCGATACGGTAGACGCAATCTGCGCAGCAGGGACGACAATGTCTGCCGATACACCCATTCGTCCGTGCGAGGCGTTGCATTCCTCGGGTCGGGGAACTCCTCACGAATCCGGTCTGCGGCGTGCTCGGCCGCATTGACCAGGCTCAGCACCGCACGGCGTTCATCGGATCCGTCATACGGGTTGAGCGCCATAATCGCGGGGTTTTCGATGAGCTTCATATCGATCTGCGCGGCCTCGGCACGGGTCACCGTGTCTTCCGTGGGATTGAGCCCACGCGAGGAATTGCGCTCCAGCCAGGCGCTCACCGCGGCAAAGCGATTGAGATTGCCTTCGATTTTCAGAGATTTCAGCGCCTGATTGAAGGCCAACGACTTATCCCACGTGAAGAAATAGCCGCTCGAGTACGTCGAAGTATACAAATGCAGCGGCTCGGCGCCATGCACGGCTTCCAAACCCGGCGTGTTATCCAAAGCCCCGGCCTCGCGCATCAGATCCGCAAAATGATCCTCCAGGCCAGAGGCACGCATGCCGTGCGCACGAGCCTCCATCGTGTCGCGAATCGAACGCCTGATCGCACCGATGGGAGCCTCTCGATTGAGACGGCGGAAAATATTGCCGGAACCAAAACCTATCAACAGCCCATTGATTTGCGGCAGCATGTAGGCGGCGAAGAACGCAATGGCCACGGCATCACGGTATTCCAGATCATGACGCATATCAGCCGGCAGATTGGCGCGCATCTGCTCCAAGGTGTACCGGTTGCCGGCCTTAAGCCACGAGGCGAGCCACGTCATACGACCGGTGTCGTCACGTCCGATCACGCCTCCGGCGATGGCCTTCACCTCGCCATTGCTGCGAATCGCCCGGCCCAGCACATTGCGACGAGTCTGCCCCGCATCAAAGCCCAACCGCTCGCCATTCGGCAGGGTCACTTCCTTTTCCTTGCCGAACATGAAGCGCGGCTGCATATCCTGGATGTCCATATCCAAATCGGCGCCCACAAACACGCGACCATGGGTATCGGCAAACGCCACCTGCGCAAAGTGATCCCGATCGGGGAAGATGCCCAAGGAGAATCCGCGCCCCCGCGTGGAAGGCAGTTGCGCCCATCCCAGCACCAGTCCCTCGGGAACATTTTCCAAGGCGGGAAACGAACGCCTCTTGACCACCGGGCTCAGCGGCACCGCATGCTTGGTCAGTTCATCGATGATGCCGCCCTTGCGCTCGCTGGCCTCGCTCAACGCATCGCCAAACGGGTTGGTGCTGGCCTGACGAGGCTTGGATAAGCCCAGATCGGAGGCAAGCGCGTTCATCGAATCCTTCAGCCCGCTCAAGAAGGACGGACCGGATCGTTCACTGTGATTCGACATACGTTTTGGCATGATTCACATTCTCTACTGTTTGCCAGACATAAAGCCTATAGAATAATGGGGTGCATTCCGAAGACAGTCATCTCACCAGTCGTGTACGCCGCCGATTGTCGTGGCGCCCGCTTGCGGCGCTACTGGCTGTTGCGGCCATTATCGCCGGCATGGAGTGCATCATTTTCAACCTGCCATTCTGGCGCACGCTGGGGGCCAGCACCGACACCAACGCCGTGCATAACACCTTGGGCCCGGGCCTGGTGCGCACCGATGACGATATGCTGACCGTCACCGATCCGACCAAGGCATATCTCGAACTGGCCGCAGACGGCACTTCAGCATATCTGCGCATCGACTCCCCCTCGCACGACACCATCGATGCGGTTCACGAACAGGCCGAGGCCGAATCACGGGCCAATGGGGACAAGGCGGTGTTCAAGCCACTGGACACCATCCATGTGCGCGTGGATGTGAACGGCAGTACCGGCCAAGCCATTTCGATGAATCCCGGCACCTCACGCAGCCATTATGTCAAAGCTGTGGGTGCAGGCACCGTACGCATCTGGATCCAGGAGGAACGCGGCGCAATTGTGCCGATCACCGACGCACGCGCGAACGTGCACGTGCCTTTTGCCATCGATTGGATCCGCGTCGCGGCAATGGCCGCGCTGGCGTTGCTGGTCGCCATATGGAGGCCCGGCTCTCGATTGTGGCGTATCACGTTTGATCCCTCCAGCACACGCCAGCGGCTGGCGTTCGCGGCCATTGCGGCGATTCCGACACTGGCCATCGGCGCTTCCATCATCTGGCAGCTCACGCATGCCATGCCGCTCGCCTTCCATACCGCAGACGGCTACACCTATGACTTCGACCAGTACGGTCATGTGGCCGATTCCCTAATCGCAGGCCGTCCATGGCTAGACCTTGACGTACCCGGACAACTGGCCCAAAGCACTCACCCCTATGATGTGCCGACTCGTCTCAAACTGTTGGAGGATGGGGTTAGCCCGATGTATTGGGATTACGCCTATTACGAAGGCCACTGGTACTCCTACTTCGGCGTGCTGCCTGCCGTGTTGCTGTTCGTGCCGTATCGTCTGATTACCGGGCATATGTTGCCGACCGCCGCAGCCGAACAGTTCCTGGTGCTGCTGTTCATCATCTTCTTCTCCCTGCTCGTACTGCGTGTGATTCACCGCGTGATGTCAAAAACATCATTGGCCGCCGCCTCGCTCATCACCGTCAGTGCGCTGCTCGGGGCGCAAATGGGATATCTGGCTTACCGCACCAACTTCTACCAAGTGCCCTTCGCCGCTTCTCTGGCGTTGACTTCACTGGGATTATGGTTCTGGCTGGGTGCGGATACATCCAGTCGCCCACTAATGCCGTCCGACCGCTGGCAAGCCGGCAACACACAGCCACTGTCTTTGCCGCGACTGGCCGTCGGCGCCCTATGCATCGCGGCGAACTTCGGTTGCCGGCCGACCTTTGCGCTCACGGCCCTGCTGGCCATCGCCCTGTTCTGGCCGCAGATCCGCGCTATGATCAGCGATCTTGCGCATCGACGCATTACCATGCTCAAAGCGTTGCGCGCGCCGCTTGCCATGGTGATACCTGCATTGGTTGTGGTCATTCCGCTGATGTTGTGGAACAAAGTGCGCTTCGGCAGTCTGATCGACTTCGGCAACGCCTACCAATTCACCGTCTCCGACATGACCCGTTATGCCACCCCGATTGCCGACATGCCGGCCACCGTCTGGTATTACCTGTTCCTACCGGTGCGATTTGTACGAAACTTCCCGTGGCTGGCGGTCTCCCCCGCGCCAATGCCGGTTTGGGGCTATTACGAGGTGATGGTCGGCGCACTGTTCACCGCCACGCCGCTGATGCTGCTTGCATTAGTGCTGCCGTTCCTGCATAAGCTGGAGATGCATGGCATGCGTCGTTGGCTCATGTCTTGTTTGGCTCTGGCCGGCGTACTGGTGGTGTTCGACAGTTATGTGGGCGGTCTGGGCTGGCGATATTTGGCTGATTTCGGCTGGCTGGTGGCGCTCGCTTCGATTCCGGGACTGCTGTGGCTGGTCAACGGCCGAGAGCCCAGCACCTCGTTGGCCGGCGCGAACGACGCCGCATCCGGCGACGGCATCGCCCGTGTCACTCCATGGCGTTGGCTGATGCGATGGACCGTACTCATCATGCTGATCTGGACGTTGGCCGTCGCCATACTAGGGTGCTTTGCTCCTGCCCGCGATGACTCCATGCTGACGAATAATGCCGCACTGTGGCACCAGGTTCAGTCCTGGTTTACGCTGCTGTAGCCAGGCCACGGTCGCACCCTACCGGCCGTCCAGCATATTCCCAGTATTGCAGGCAGTTTTCTCCAAGACCCGCGGCATAGTGTATGTGATGTAATTCACTGTTGTTCATCTGTAGTACCATGAGGATTCCTTGTGTCTACTGCCGTCCGAAGTCGTGTTTTCAAAATATCCGCAGCAGCCATCGCCATTGGCCTATGCCTGTTCTCGCAGGATGATGTCAGCGACTCCATCAAGGAACGTCGTGTAGATCGGCTCAACGCGCAAATCTACCGCGTCTATGAGTACGGCTTCCGGGGGTTCTACTTCGCGTAGCGACATCGGCCTGCGACCGAACGACACACCCTTGGCTCCCCTCTCTGAGGGGAGCTGTCACCGCAGGTGGCTGAGGGGAGCATTACCGCTTGGAGGCCTCGTACTTGCGTCGAATCAGATCCTCATAAAACGTCACGGCTGCGGCCGGCGAGTCATCACACACGACCGCGTGCTCGTCCAGTACGAGTACGCGGTCGATTGCGTATTCGGGCCGGCGAATCATATCCGTGTCATGCGTGGCGAAGATGACCTGCTTGTTGTAGCTGAACAATGCCTTGGCCACGTGTGCGGTGCCAATCTCGTCCAAACCCTTGCTGGGCTCGTCAGCCACGATTGCACTGGGCTCAAAGCTCAATGCGGCGGCAATGGCCAGCAGATGTCGTTTCTCGGAGTCAAGCTCGCTGGCCTTGGCCTTGGAGACCTGTGCCAGATTGAAATGCGCGAACAGATTGCCGATGCGTGCATGGCGTTCGGATTCCGGCACCTTGTGCTTTTTCAGTGCTTCGGACACCGCTTCGGAGATATTCGCGGCCCGGTAGAAGCTGTTCGGAATCTCCTCGCGACGCACTTTACCGACAAGGTCGTCAATGCGCTTCAGGTCTTTTTTCACGGCTGGGTTCAGTTGTTCGCTGCCGCCGGACACCGTAACCGTGCCGATATTGGCTTTAAGAGAGCCATCGAGCAATCCCAACAATGTGGATTTGCCAGCTCCATTCAGGCCGATCACAGCCACGCGCTGTTCGCTGATGGTCAGCATGGTGGGCGCAAGGCCAACATGCCCATCATCATAGGTATGGCCGGCTTCTTTCAAGGTGAACGTCAGCGAAGCCGGGCGCGGCAGCTCTTTGGACTGAAAAAAGAATCCCATGCCGCCCATTATGCCAGCAACGCCTCCACAGTGGCGAGCACGGCGCAAATGCCTTGTCTAAACACTTCCGGCTCAGGCAGCAGCGAAACCGCCAAATAGCCGTTGGAGGTCATATCAAAGAAATATCCAGGCTGTCCGGTCAAGCCATGCTCGGCGATGAGCTTCAGCACCATCTCGTTCTCGTCAATCACGGACGGCACGCGCAGCAGCACGTTCCAGCCGCCCTCGGCTCGCAGCACGCTGACCAACCCATTCGGGTCCGCATCCAGCAGCTCGTGCAAAATCGCGAGATTGCCGCACACTCGTTCCTCCACACGCGCGGTTTGCTCAGTCGCGGCCTCCAACAGCGCCGGAATCCGCTGTGCGATGATGTCACTCATCGGCAGGTAATCGTCGGCTATGACATCAAGTCGGCGCTGGGCTTGCGCAACATCCTCGACCGGCCCGGACACCTGAATCCACCCGACTTTGGCATGAGGCGCCGCCAGCATTTTGGAGAACCCGTCAAGCGCAAAAGTAAGCACACCCTGCTCTCCGGCCAAACGCGCGTTGCCGGCAAATGGCTCAAGGGCATAATCAAAGAACACTTCATCGGCAATAAGGGCGATGCCTCGCTCCCGGCACATCGTCACGATACGTTCCCGCTCGGCCGGCTTGACATAGGATCCGGTCGGATTATTCGGATTAATCAGTACCAATGCACGAATACGAGCGCCGCTCGGTCCGTCAAGCAATTGCTCCAGCTCGGCCACGTCAATGAACCAAGAGCCGTCGAACCGCAACTGGTATTCGACGGTATCCACGCATTCAAGCCGGGCGATCGACTCGATCAGCGGGTATCCCGGCTTGGGGGCCAGCACTGCATCTCCGGCATCACATAACAATTTGATCAGCCATGAGTATGCCTCGGATGTGGAGCTCAACACATACAATTGCTCCGGCTTCACGCCCCTGCTGGCGGTATTCGCTGATGCGTTCATCTGGGAGCGGTCCGCATTGGCTTCGTTCAGGAATGCAGCCAGAGCTTCACGAACCGCGTACGATCCGCGCGGATCGGCCGTATATACGTTCGGCACCAGTGCGGGAGCCAGTCCATGCCGCGTCGGATTGGAATCATTGAGCTTGCCCAGCGCAGTACCGTTTGCCCTGGCCGCAGCCTCGGCGGCCGCAATCGGATTCGGATCGGAAATATCCACTCGGGAGGAGAAATGCACGCTCATATCTCCCTACGATAGAGCGTGGCAACCCCGACCCTTGCCGCGGTTCGAGACCAAAGCAGCATGCTTGCGCTTCCAGCCATACGGCTATACTGGTGAGTCGTTCGCGCGGTTGGTGGCAGCAACCGTGCCGATATCATTTGGAATACACGCCCTCGCTTATGCGCGTGGCGTACGGTTTGATGTTTCGCGCGGGCTCCTCACCTTTCCGCTTTACGATGCATCAGACCTTGAGCGCATTATGCGCAGAAGGCAAGGTGACATGAAGATGAGGATTGAAGTCAAGAAGGGTCTGGTCAGGATGGTGGCCGTGTTGGGAGCCGCCACGCTCGGACTGTCCGTTGCGGCATGCGGCAACGCCAACACCGCCGATTCCAGCAATTCCAGTACACCCACCGTTTCGTTCATGCTTGATTGGACGCCGAACACGAACCATATCGGCCTGTACGTGGCCCAGAAGCTCGGCTACTTCAAGGACGCAGGAGTCAACGTGAAGATTCTGCCGACCGCTCAGGCCGGCGCGGAAACCAGTGTGGAGAACGGTGTGGCAAACGTCGGTTTCACCACGCTGAGCAATGTGGCCGCATTCAACTCGCAAGGCTCCGATCTGAAATTCGTCTTTGATCTGACGCAAAAGCCCGTGGCCCGCTGGTGCGCATTGGCCTCCCGTACCGACATCAAGACGCCGGCAGATCTGTCCGGCAAAACCTTCGTGAGCTTCGGCTCGGCAGAGCAGAACGCCGTGGTGCGTGAGATGATTAAGGATGCAGGCGGCACCGGCGAATTCAAGACCGCCACCGCCGGCACGAACACCTTCGAGACCCTTACTAGCGGCAAGGGTGACTTCGGCGGCTTCTACGTGACTTGGGAGGGTGTGGAAAGCGAGCTGAACGGCCCGGCGCTCAACTGCTTCGTTGCCTCCGATTGGGGCGTTCCCGGCAACCCGGACCAGCTCGGCTTTGCGGTCAAGGGCTCTTGGCTTAAGGATTCCGCCAACGCCGACGCATTGAAAAAGTTCCTCTCCGCCACCAAGAAGGGCTACGACTACGCCCTGTCCAACCCGGACAAGGCCGCCGATATTCTCGTGGCGCAGGCCAAGGAAGCCCAGCTGGATTCCAAGCTGACCCGTACCTCGATGGAAGAGATCGTCAAGAACGGCTACTGGACCACCGATGATGCCAAGTCGCTGCCCGGCACCGTGAACTTCGATGACGCCCAGCCTTACCTTGACTTCCAGTACAAGGCCGGCACCTACCAGGACAAGGACGGCAAGAACCCCAAGCAGGCTCCGCAGGCCAAGGAACTCGCCACTAACGACTACGTGGACTGAGCGACTGTAGGGAGGCCGGCTCCCCTCATTCTTGAGGGGAGCCATTTATATTTTTCGAAGGCAAATGATGAACAATCTCAAGTCGTGGTTGGTGCGTATAGCGCCACCGGCCATTACCATCGGTCTTTTGCTGGTGGTGTGGGAGGCGGCCGTACGCGCGGGACATGTCTCGGAACGTGTACTTGCTTCCCCCACCCAGATCATCGCCTCCATGGTGCGCACTTGGCCGGATTTGATGGATGCCGCCGCCATCACCACATATGAGGCTCTCACTGGATTTGCCATCGCCATCGTAGCGGGCGTGCTCATTGGCATCGGGCTGTACCTATCCAAAACCCTGCACCGTGCGTTCTATCCGCTGCTGGTGGCCGCACAGACCATTCCATTGATTACTGTGGCTCCGTTGTTCATGATTTGGTTCGGATTCGAGCCACTGGGCAAAATCGTTATTGTCGCCGTGTTCGGCGTATTTCCCATCGCCGTGCAGACAGCCCGTGGACTGACCGCCGTGCCGCAATTTTACGAAGACGTGGCACTGACCTGCGGAGCCACACGTGCATGGGCACTCTGGCACGTTAAGCTGCGTGTAGCCGCACGCCAGATCTTTGGCGGCATTCGCATCTCGGCCGCCTACATTTTCGGAACGGCGGCCACCGCCGAATATCTGGGCGCAATGAACGGCCTGGGCATTTGGCTGCAAGCTGCGTTCAATTCGTTCCGTACTCCGTTGATCTTCTCCGCCACTGTAGTGGTGATCGCCGAAACCGCAATACTGCTAGGGCTGATTTCACTGGTCGAATGGCTGCTGCTCGGCAATGGAGCCGACGCGGATATCAGCGAGTAGCTCGTTCCTTACTTCACGCCCCAGCAATTAAGGACCGGCTTCGCCGGACTCAACACACCGAGCCGCACACTACCGCGCCCGGCTCGGCGGCGTGAACGAACAGCCCACAGGGCTGTTCTTTACTTCACGCCGCCAAATCGACGATCGCGGTGAATGTAGTTATCAATGGCGCGCCAGAGCACCTCACGGCCGCAGTCGGGGAACAGTTCAGGTACAAAGTCCAGCTCGGCGTACGCGGCCTGCCACGGCAGGAAGTTGGAGGTACGCTGCTCGCCGGAAGTGCGAATCACCAAGTCGCAATCAGGGATATCCGGATTATAGAGATGATCGGCAACCATCTTCTCGGTGACGCGGTCTCCGGAAATTCGGCCGTCACGCACCTCTCGTGCAATGGCTGCACAGGCATCGGCAATCTCGGCACGACCACCATAGTTGATGCAGAACACCACATCGATGACCTTGTTGTTCTTGGTGCGTTCCATTGCCACTTCAAGCTCGTCAATCACCGACTTCCACAGCTTCGGACGGCGGCCCGACCAGCGCACACGCACGCCCCATTCATCCATCTGCGCCACTCGGCGATGGATAATCTCGCGGGAGAAGCCCATCAGGAAACGCACCTCTTGCGGCGATCGTTTCCAGTTTTCAGTGGAGAACGTATACAGGCTTAGATAGCGCACACCGGCCTCTATGGCACCGGCAATGGTGTCGAACACCACCGGCTCAGCCGCTTGATGGCCATTGGTGCGGATCATGCCGCGCTGCTTGGCCCAACGGCCATTGCCGTCCATAATCACACCCACATGCCGGGGCACTTTGTTTTTGGGGAAATCAGGGATACGGGAGGGGTCGCTGAACGGAGCTGCGGGGATGTCCAACGACGTGTAATCAACGTTCTCAAAAGCCATACTCATGAATCTATCAAGCGCAGCGAACGAATCGGCCGTTCGAGGTAATACTCCCCCCAATCTTCAACCAACTCTTGCACAATACGCTCCAATGGCGCGTTATCAAGCACCGACCAGTCGCCTCGAATCAGGGCATCAAGCTGACTCAATACAAGCGGCGCGATACGTCGGGCATCGGTGGTGTGGTCGGCCTCGCACATCACACCGCCTGACGCGATGGAGAAGTAACGGCGCTCGGGCTTGCCGCACACCACGCAAGTGGCGAGACGCGGCGTCCAGCCGGCCAGCGCCAGGGCCCTCATCACGTAGGACTCGCTGATGGTCTGCGATGCATGAGCATGTTTGGCGAGCGCATTCAATGCACCGATAAGCAGCCGATACTGGTTCGGCAATTGCTCATGCTCGGTGCTGACGAGCTTATCAATGGTCTCCACAATGACGTTGGCAGCCTCGTACGCCGCATAATCGGCAGCTATTGCGGCACCATACGAAGCGACGGATTCAGCCTGTGAAACGACGTCCAGCGAACGGCCCTCAGCAATAAGCAAATCCACGCGCATGAACGGTTCAAGGCGTGCCCCGAACCGTGATTTAGTACGTCGTACGCCTTTGGCCACGGCTCGAATCTTGCCATGCTCGCGCGTCAGCAGGGTGATGATGCGGTCGGCCTCACCAAGTTTGGCGGTTCTCAGCACCACGCCTTCATCTCGGTACAGCGGCATCATCCCTCCTTTCGCAACGTTTGCGCCATATGTCAGTAAACGAACAGACCCCAGAACGCGAAGAACAACAACACGTTCAGCATAGTGAACGCCACCAGCCAGAACAGTACGCGGCCAAGTCGAGTGGAGGCGAGCACCGGTTCGGCACCGGTGACGATATTACGAACCGCCTCGCGCCTGGGCGGCAACTGGATAAGGCCACGATGCCAGGCCACCTCTATAAGCCTCATGAACACGCGAGACCATGCCCAGACCACCAGCACAGACACCACTTGGATCACCGGCCAGCTCCAATACATCACCCCGGGCGTTTCCGTGGGCGCGCCACCCCAGGCAAGTTTGACCACGCCCATAATCACTTGGCCTAGTCCGGCAAAGAAGATCAGCATCGCGGCCAGCGTGGTAAGGGTAAGCGTCAGCAACGATCCGCCGACACCATGGGCGAAACCCAATACCACGGGCTTGGCAGGCAGGAGCATGCCAGCCCGCTTTGCCTCCCTCCGATTGCGCCGCCACTGTGCGTTCAACGCGATCTTGCGGCCAAGCGCTACCAATCCCAATATCGTTGAGGCCATAAGCAGCAGCACAACGGCGACATGCACGATCACGCCGTATATGGTTCCCACCCGACGGGCTTTCAACGCTCCCGGCAACCCAATCGACTGGTACAGGCCAGCGCCGGCCACGCGTTCACTGGTTTGCGTATAGCCTGCCGTGGTACCTACCGCCCAGTCGATCAGGTCATTCACATAGGCATCCGCGAATGGAGTTCCGGCCTCCGACTCGTCCCCCAAGCGGAGCACGTGGTTGGCCACGGGATAACTGCGTACGGTCACATCCCAGTTGTTGGCCTGGTGCGCGTTGTGCAGAATCGCGCGCACACCATCGACCTGTGCGGTCATCACATCCTTCGACCCATAGGCCACAAAAGTGGGAACGGCGTAGGCGGCAGGTTTGAGCGTATCAAGATCGAAATTCGTCAGCGAGAACAAATCGGTGTCCGCGCTGAACACACGCTGGACAATGGACTGATAGCCATCATTCGCACCGGCAAGCGTAAAGTCCTGGGTGACGAAGAAGCCCAACGACTGGCGTGGGCTGAATACCATCGGACTCAAGAGAATCTGGAAAGCGACATCCGGGTCATCCTGCAGCAGGTATGAGGATATCCAAGTGGATTCGGACGTGGCGTAAATGCCGACCTTGGCATTGTCGACGTTCTCGAGCTGCCGCAAATATGCAATCACCTGATCATAGGCTTTGGCGGAGGCCATGTAGTCGCGGTTGACGTCAGTGGTGTTCCAAACTGGTTTATCGAGTACTGCGGTCACAAAACCGGCTGAAGCCATGTCGGAGGCCACATCGCCAAATGAGTTATCACAAGTGCCGTAACCGGCACCGTGCATGAACACCACACCCGGTCGTTTGCCGGCAGCTCCCTGCGGCTCGCGAATAAGCACCTTGATGGTCTGCACGCCGTTCTTGTTGGCCTTGCCGCGCACTCCGGTCTCTTGAGTCAGGTTGCCGTCACTGGTCATATTCAGGGTGATATACCGTTCACTGACCTGATAGATGCCTTTACTGGGCAATGCTTCGCCGGCCGGATTGGCAAAAGTGACGTCCGTATCATCGGTAAGCGTGGCCATGGATTGGCCGGTGGGCTCGATATTCCATGGCACGGTAGTGAGATTGGAGATAGAGACCAGCACGCCCATCAGCATGATGAAGATAGGTAGACTGACCATGAGCCGGTGGAGGCTGGTCCACGGCTTGGCCTTCACGGTCAGACGCTGCTCTTCTTGTGGCACGAAAGGTTATTGTAGCCGTTCCACGGTAATTATGCCGTGGGGCGCATTCAACGATTGGGATGCTGAATGGGAACCACCACCGGACCGGTGGCGTTGACGGGAACCAGGCCATCGGCCTCCATTTGGGCGGCGATTTCCTGCGCCTTGGTAAGCAACGTGTCTACGATCTGGTCTTCGGGCACGGTCTCGATGACCTTGCCCTTGATGAAGATCTGTCCCTTGCCGTTGCCGGAAGCCACGCCGAGGTCGGCCTCGCGGGCTTCGCCGGGGCCGTTGACGATGCAACCCATAACGGCCACGCGAATCGGCGCGGTCACGTCCTTCAGCCCCTCGGTCACGGCTGAGGCAAGCTGAATCACATCCACCTGGGCTCGTCCGCAGCTCGGGCAGGAGATGATGTCGAACTTGCGCGGGCGCAATCCCATGTATTCAAGGAGCTTGCAGCCCACCTTGACCTCTTCGACCGGCGGGGCGGACAGCGAGACGCGAATCGTATCTCCGATGCCTTCGGCGAGTAGTGCGCCGAACGCCAGGCAGGATTTGATGGTGCCTTGCCAGGCCGGACCGGCTTCGGTGACGCCGAGGTGCAGCGGCCAGTCACCCTTGGAGGCAAGCAGACGATAGGTTTCGACCATGGTGATCACGTCATGGTGCTTGACGGAAATCTTGAAATCATGGAAGCCGACGTCCTCGAACATGTGAGCTTCCTTCAATGCGGAGGCCACCAATGCTTCAGGAGTGGGGCCGCCGTATTTGGCGTAGAGTTCCTTGTCCAACGAGCCGGCGTTCACACCGATACGCAGAGAGATGCCGGCATCAGTGGCTGCTTTGCAGATCGAGGGGCCGACTTCATTGAATTTACGGATGTTGCCGGGGTTCACGCGTACGGCTGCGCAGCCGGCATCGATGGCCTGGAACACGTACTTGGACTGGAAGTGAATATCCGCGATGATCGGCACCGGCGACTTCCTGCAGATCTCCGGCAATGCGTCGGCATCGTCCTGACTCGGCACAGCCACGCGCACGATATCGCAACCAGCTGCGGTCAGCTCGGCAATCTGCTGCAATGTGGCAGGAACATTGGCCGTAAGCGTGTTGGTCATCGACTGCACGGAGATGGGGGCTCCCCCACCGACCGGCACCGAGCCGACCATGATGCGGTGAGACTTGCGACGCGGGTGCAGCGGCGATTCGCTGGTCAATTCGACCGGATTACCGGTTTTGCGGAACGGTTTTTCGGCGGATTTTTCCGTATTCAAGGTATTCATCATTGTTTGTTTATCAAATCATCGGCACGGTGACGAGCTTCAAGCTCAATCTGTCCCATTTCCTCCACGTCCGTGAACAGCGGGTTGCCACGCAGTTCGGCATCCATCTGGTCGAGCACGGCCTTCACCGTGTCCACGATGCCAAGGTACGGCAGACGATGGTCGAGGAAGGCGTGCACGGCCTGCTCATTGGCCGCGTTGAGCACGGCCGTATGTTTTTCGGATGCACCCAGGCAATGGCGGGCGAGCTGGACGGCGGGGAACGCCTCATTATCCAGCGGCTCGAATGTCCAGGTTGCAGCCTGCGTCCAGTCACATGCGGCAGCCACATTGTCCATGCGGTCAGGCGCGGACAAGCCGAGCGCGATGGGCAGGCGCATGTCCGGCGGCGAAGACTGGCAAATAGTGGCGCCATCCACGAATTCGACCATGGAATGGACAATGGATTGCGGGTGCACCGTTACGTCAATACGGTCCGGCGGCACATCGAACAGTCGGGAAGCCTCAATAACCTCGAGTCCCTTGTTCATCAGGGTCGAGGAGTTGATGGTCACAACCGGACCCATGTTCCACGTCGGATGATGCAACGCCTGCTCAGGCGTGATATTCGCCATATCAGCACGTTTCCAGCCTCGGAACGGACCACCGGAGGCTGTGACCACCAGCTTGGAGACCTCGGCATGGGTGCCGGAACGCAACGACTGCCAGATGGCGGAATGTTCGGAGTCAACCGGATTGATCTGATCGTCGCGCACTTGCGCGCTGAACAGCAGATGACCGCCGGCCACCACTGATTCCTTATTGGCCAGTGCAAGCTGTGAATTGGCTTTCAGCGCGGCGATGGACGGCTCGAGACCAATGGAACCGGTAATGCCGTTCAGCACGACGTTCGCACCGGAACCTGCCAATGCGATCACGGCATCCGGTCCGCCGGTCACGCGGGTGTCGCGGGCACCGGCCTGTTGCAGCGCCTCCTTCAGTGCCGGAATCTTGGTGCTGTCGAATACCGCAACTTCCGGTACACGGAATTGTGCGGCCTGACGAGCCAGCAATTCGATATGAGCGCCGCCGGCGGCCAAACCCGTGACAGTGAAACGCTCAGGATGGCGTGCAATGACATCAAGGCCTTGTGTGCCGATGGATCCGGTAGATCCAAGAATTACGACGGTGGAGTTGGAGACTACGCTCACTGTTCCTTCTTCGTATCATCATGATCCAGCGTCGGGAAAGACAGATCCGGGATGCTTGAATTGAAATCATCGCTGGTTGGGAACAGCGAGGGGAACGGCATGTCGGAAATCTGTTCCGGACGCTTTGTCTCGGCATCCTTGCTGGGCTGGGCTGCCGGCTTCGGTGTGCTCACGGGCTCGGCCGGCACATCATCAGAATGGTCGGCAACCGGAATCGGAACGGATCCGGTGGTGCGCACCGGCTTGTTGGCCGGCGCAAAGGAGACCGGCATGGTCTCAGGCGCAGGCTGATGACGCGTCTGCGCGTGCGGCGGCTCCGGTGCTGCAGGGGCTTCGCTCGGCGCTGCAGGAGCGGCGGATGCGGCAGTAACCGGTGCGGCAGCCGGAGTAACAGGAGCCGGCATATCGTTCAATTTCAGTTCTTCCGGCGTGCCCAGACTCGGCATCTTGGGTTCAAAAGACGGCACGCTCACCGCAGGGATATCCTGTGAGGCTTGCGCCATATGGGCCAAGGCGGCCAGCGAGGAATCGCTCTCAGCCGTCGGAGGGACCGCAGGAGATGCCGGGGTCACCGGAGCTGCCGGAGCCACAGGAACCGCAGGAACCGCCGGAGTAGACGGGGCCGCGGGGGCAGATTTTGCTCCGAACGACGGTGCATCGGAGACCACAGGCTGCGGTGCTGCGGACGAAGCAGGTGCGTATGACGCCGGCTGATATGCCGCTGGAGCAGACGCGTTATCGGCCTGCTCAGCTGCAGGACGAGCCACAAACAGATTCTGTTCGGCCTGATGCAAAGCATCGAACGCATCATCAGAGGCGGCGGCCTGAGGTGCGAAACGTGCGTCGGCAGCCGGGCGCTGTGCATTGGCAGCGAACAGTGGCGAAACGGCTTCCGCCGGGGCTGCCACCGCTGCTGCGGGAGCCGGGGCCGCAGCAGCGGCTGGCTCGTTGGCGGAAGCGCCACCGACTCGAGCGTAGGACTCAATACGACTGAGCAACTGGACGCACGCGTTTAGGAAATAGTCGACCTGACGCTCGTCATAGCCCTTCTTGCCCTTGCGCTGGGTGAAGATGACATTGCTCACCGAAACGGCGTTGAGATCAGCCAAGTCACGGACATCGTCTTCGGTGACACCGTCGACGCCGAGGGATGCAGCGGCTTTATCCACAATCTGATCGGTAAGACGGTCGACCTGCTTCTTGTCATACGACGGCTGCTTGGCCTCACCGGGCTTGAAGCGCTCGCCCTGCTCACGTTCCACATGCTCGAGAATCTGCTGGTACAGGTTCTCAGTCTGTGCCTTCCACGTCACACGACCATGCTGGGCGATCTCCCATGCGGTCTGCTTGTCGACCACCGCACGCTCGAGACGATTAAGCGCTGCGTCGACCTGAGCAATCACATAGCCGTCCTTGGTCAGGTCGAACGACACCGACTGAATATCACGCTGGGTAAGTCTGATTCCCTCACTGTCGTACAAAGCGTGGGCCCGCTCTAGAAAAGCGTCGACCTGAGCGGGATCATATCCCCACTTACGCTTGCCTGCGCGTGCAATGCCTGCCTTGCCGTCCCCTTCGCGAAGTTCCTGCGCCATCGGCTAATCGACCTCCTGCTGGATAAACAAATCTGTCCACAACTGTACGTGATTGTTGCGACGCGCGCGTGTATTTAGGCGGAAATTCACAGTTTTTGGCCTTCTCGACACTGGTCGGCCTCATTTCGAAAGCGCAGTGAAAGTGGGCAATAAGGGACTCGAACCCCTGACATCCACCGTGTAAAGGTGGCGCTCTAACCAACTGAGCTAATTGCCCGCGAGTATCAACAATAGCGTAAGGACGGCACAGCCGTCACTTGCACACGCCGGACGCCGCAATCATGACCTTTCGCCAAGGCCATGGCTTCCGCCCGTCGTTCCGATTCAGCGGCCCTTGCCGAAAGCGCGCAGACGGATACCATTCCAGTCCGGGCTGACAGTCAGCGGAGTGGCGGCGTTCATGCCTGCGGTCTGGGCGGCGGACTGCACGGTGGAAGAGCTGGCGGCTCCCGGACGACCGGGCTTCGGCGTCAACACCCACAATGGGCCGTCATTGCCGAGCACCGCGTAGGCATCGACGATGGTATCGGACAGTTCGTCCTCGTCGTCGCCATCGCGCCACCACAGAATGACACCATCCACGGCGGAGTCATAATCCTCGTCTACAAGCTCCTCACCCGTGAGCTCCTCGATCTTGGCGCGTACGGAGTCGTCCACGTCGTCGTCCCAGAGCCACTCCTGGACGATGTCGCCGGGCTTGAAACCAAATTCTTCAGCGTTCTGCGATGCCGTTTGATTCACAGGGGCTACATTAGCAAGTCATGGCGAACAAATACGTTAACGCGACCAAAAATCTCGCTTTGTGACCGTTTCACCGCAAAATTCCAAGCGCTCACGCCGTGCAATGCGGCAAGTCGTCGGCCTGTCCTTTACCGATGGCCACCAGTGCCCGATAGGCCTCGTCCAAGGTGGCGACCTTGACATCGCGCAGCCCGTCGGGCACATGGCCTGCCACCGCGCTGCAATTATCCGCAGGAGCCAAGAACCATGTGGCACCGTCGCGTTTGGCTCCAACCATCTTCAGCTGAATGCCGCCGATTTTGCCGACATTGCCCTTCTTGTCGATAGTGCCCGTGCCGGCGATGGTCTTGCCGCCACTTTCACTCTCGGGAGTCAGCTTGTCGATAAGGCCCAGCGTGTACATCATGCCGGCGGACGGCCCGCCGATGCTATCCACATGCATCGTCACCTTGGCATGGGCGAGCGATGCGGCATCAATGCCCAACTCATCGGCGTGTGCTTTGGCATACGCCAATCCCACTTCGCTGGCCGAGGACTGGGAACCGGCCATGTCCTTGTCGACCGTCTTCTGATATTCGTCGGCCGTCTGCCCCACTGGCACCGTCGCTTCCCTTGGCATGATCTCCATCTTCGGGTTCGCCCATGCCCACACGGCCTGTGCATTGATAATCGTGTAGCCGGGCACGCCGGAAGCGTTGACCGTGGTCAACAGCAATGAGCCGGAATCTTGGTACGTGGAAACGCCTTTGCCGGATACATCAATGACTGCGCCGTCCTCGACGCTACCGAGCACATTCTGGGTCGGCCCCGGCCCCTCGATGACATACGGGCTGGGCAGCAGTAGTATCACCACACCGAGCAATACGGCAAACGCGCCGATGAAATGACGCGGAGAACGAGCCGCCAGGTATCGCCTCACCCTCTGCGCGGCGCGCGAAAAACGCGATTGTCCGGTTTCCTTGGATGAGTTGGAAGATGACGCGGCCGAATCATCGTGTTCTGGATGGGCTTCCATAGCGGCCAAAGACCCGGATTGCCGATTCGTGTGACGTACAGACATATGCAACAGTGTATGCGAGTGACCGAAATGAACACACAACACACATATTCCTCGGCCTCCAGCGAACGGGCGCGGGCACAACCTACACTTGGGATAACACACCGCGGCAAAGAAGGATACGCATGGACGACAACGCGATTCACGAATGGCTGATCAAGTGCTTCGGCCCGATTCAGGGAGAAATGGCTTGGCAACAGATCGGCCAGCTGCCAGAGGAGATTCGCGCGCAGATGATGAGCCAGGATCCGAGCCGTCTGCCAGATCCTGCGGAAGTCCAGCAGATGATGGCAGCGTTCAGTGCCGGCGGCCTGAACACCATGGGCGATATGCAGCGCACGGTCGAAGAGGGACCGATCAACGTCAAGCTCGCCAAATCAATCGCATTGCAGCAGGCCAACGCTTCCGGCTCTCAGCCCAGCGTGTCCGCAGTGGACGGTGAAGCCGCTCGACGTGCTATGAGCGAGGCGAATCTGTGGCTGGACACGGCATGCGAGTTCGATCCCGCTCCCGGAGAGCCCGATGTGCTCACCCGCGCCGGATGGGTGGAAGGCACCATCGACCAATGGGCCAAATTCGCCGCTCCCGTGGCCGAGTCGATGAACGACGCTTTGGCCTCGGTGATTTCCGAGCGCCTCGGCGGCATGCTTGGCAACGGCGAAGTGGCCGGCATGTTCGCAGGCCCAGTGCCGATTCCGATTCCTGACGGCATGAAGGATCCCGGCCAACTCATGAAATTGCTGGGCAACACGTCCTTTGCCATGCAGCTGGGTCATGCGGCTGGCAATCTGAGCCATGAAGTGCATGGCAGCTTCGATCAGGGCATCTCTCTGCTGAAGAACCCTGCCGGTGGCCTGATAGCCCAGAACGCCACCGAATACGCCAAATTGCTGAATGGCGAGGCACCTGCGGAAGCCACTGACGAGACAAGTGAAACAACCAATCCCATTGGCTTCACTTCGGCCGCAACCAGTGCTGGCACGATTGACAATTCCGATTCGAGCGAAACCAGCACAACCGTCGAGTCCTCGGATGACGCAAACGCCGCAGACACCGCCGCATTCGAGGAAGCATTCGCCGGATTCGACTCCAACGATAAGATTCCCGAGTCCGAGGTGCTGTCTTTCCTTGCGCTGCAGGAAATGGCCCATGCCCGCCTCTATGCTTCGGTTCCTTGGCTGATGCCCCGGTTTGAAGCACTCATCGGCAAGTATGCGCGTGGCATCTCCATTGATTTGGATGCCATGGAAGAACAACTGCGCGATGCCACTTCCATGGATCCTGAATCGATTTCCGGAGCGGTGAATCTCACCAAAGTAGGCATCCCCGATACGCCTGAACAGCGTGAAGCGCTGGCATCGTTGGAATCATTGCTGGCCATGGTTGAAGGCTGGGTGGATTGCGTGGTGTGGCGTGCCGGCATGGCTCACCTTCCGCATATCGAGCAGCTGCGCGAAATGATGCGCCGCGAGCGTGCAATGGGAGGCCCAGCGGAACGCACTTTCGAGAGCCTGCTCGGCCTGCAACTACGCCCTAAGCGCATGCGTGAAGCCGCCGGCCTGTGGGAGATGATCACGGTGGCCGAGGGGCCGGACGGACGTGATGCCAAATGGTCGCACCCGGATTTGCTGCCGGCCTTGCCTGGTGACAAGCCCGCGGATGGCGTTGCGACCGAATCGAGTGATTCGTCTCAATCCTCCGTCAATGCCGGTAGCTCTACTTCGCACCCTGCAGCGGATGGCAAGACCGACAACATCGACTGGGATGCCGAACTGTCCAAACTGCTCGGCGAAGATGGCAACGACGGCCCGGATACCCCGGACCAGCCCGACAATCCTCAACAGCCGAACGAGTGACGGCATCGCCATCGCTTAGGGCACATTATTTACACCGAGCGAGCCGAAGAAAAGCTGCTTGAAGCAATGTTCACAAGAAGCGGGAAGGGCGGCGCTGCTGCGCCCCATACCCATCCTTGGTCCGCGCATATGACAGATGCAGCGAGTCCTCGGCTCGTGTGACGCCCACGTACATAAGCCGTCGCTCCTCTTCCAACGTCTCCCCCGGTTCCGGTGACCCGTACGGCAATAGCCCTTCGGAGCAGCCTACCAGAAAGACGTGTTTGAATTCCAGACCTTTGGCCGCATGGATGGTGGAAATCATGACGCCGGGGTCGGTGCTCTGCTGGCTGCCTGTGGCGTCCAATCCCATGGCTTCCAACAGGGCCCTGCGTGTCGTGGCATCATCCGCGAGCGACGAAGACTGCCATCCGGAATCCTTACGCACGCGGAATTTCAGCCTTGCCGCGCGCAATGCCGCACCGAAAACCGGCTGCTGCGCGTTGATGCGCGTCAGAATCGCGCAATCGGAGGGCTTCGCACCCTGTGCAACAAGTCGTGCGATGCGAGCCGCCACACCTTGTGCTTCCAGGTCATCGGTGTCATAGGCCGTTCGGCTGATGCGCACCCCCTTCTCCCTGGCGGAAACCAGCTTCAAATAATCCTCACGATTGGGGGCCGCGGCAAGCACCCGATTGGCGAGACCCACCACTTCAGGAGTCGAACGGTAGTCGGTGTTGAGGTTGATGTCTGCAGACAGAGGGCCGAACTCATCGGCGAACTGCAACAGATGCCAGCTGGATGCACCCGCGAACGAGTAGATGGTCTGCGCAGGGTCGCCGACCACACATACATTGCGGTTCATAGCGGCCTTGCCATTCGGCCCGTCTCCCCCAAGCCATAAGTTCAGCAAACGATGCTGCAGCGGAGAAACATCCTGATACTCATCAACGGTGAGCCAGCCGATGGAGGAACGAATCTGCGCCGCCGCTTCGGGAAAATCATCCATGATGTGGCATACCAGCAGCAGGATGTCGTCAAAATCGATTTCTCCTCGCGATGTTTTCTCTTGCTCATACGCATCATAGATAGCGGCGAATCGAGCGGCATCGAACCCTGCGGGCGGCTGACGATTGGCCTCTACGCTGATACGCGCGTAATCATCGATGGGTACCAGAGAAATTTTGGCCCAATTGATTTCAGCCAGTACATCGCGCACGGTCAGTGCATCAATATCTCGTACAGCGGTAGCACGAGTGATGGCACGAGATACGGTGTCACGCTGATTTTCGATGAGATGCGGGAATGGTGCTTCACAGACATCGGCCCACACACTGTTGAGCTGGCGCAATGCCGCAGAGTGAAAAGTAGCGGCGGTAACACCGGATGTACCGCCTTGCAGCCCCAGCTGCTCAAGTCGAGCACGCATTTCGGCAGCGGCTTTCACCGAAAACGTAACGGCCAGCACCCGCTCGGGCTTCCATGCTCCCGTCGCGCAGGCATAGGCGATGCGTCGCGTAACGGTACGGGTCTTGCCCGCGCCTGCACCGGCGATGATGCGCACCGGGCCATTCAGCGTAGTCGCCGCCCGGCGCTGCTGCTCATCGAGCCCTTCAAGAATCTGCTGCGCTTGTTCCATGACCTCCATTGTGGCACGAAACCGAAAACCAGTGCGAAAACTACGTCATGAAGAGCCGGACATGTATTAGTGTGGAAGAGTGATGAAACGTAGCAACTATATGCTGGCAGCGCTTACCTCGGCTGTCCTGCCGAATCTGGTCATCGCGGGCGTGCGCGGAAGCACGCAGCCCAGCGCAACCGATGAGGGCAAGGGCATCGATCAGGCAGTGGTGCAGGATGCCTCAGGCAAACTGTATGACGTATATGCCACTGACACCAAAGAGGGACGCGCTCGTCTGACACGGCGTGTGCAAGCGGCTCAGACGCTTGCCTTGGCCCGCGAGCCGGGTGGCCTTGGATTCGATTTGGATCATGTCATTGCATTCACTCCCGGCGACGAGCCTCAGATCGGGCAGACGACGACCACGCAGTCCGCTGATCAGCCCGAGGCTCAGAGCGCCCGTAAGCCCGGCCCGACAGGGGAAACTGCAGTGATGATTGCAGTTCACCGCGAGGGACAGGCGCGCTCGCTTGACCTGCTTACTCTTGATGACTGCGCTTCGGTCGGCACTGCATTGGGTGCTATTCATCGCCTGCCAACGGCATTTCTCTCGGCCGCCAAATATCCGGTGTTCACCACTGGCCAGATTCGTTCGCAACTGACCGCCTGGATTAAGCGTCTGCGCTCGGCAGGACATGTGCCGCAGGAAATCACCAATAGTTGGGCGCGAATCATAGAGACCGAGGGACTGTGGTCGTTCTCCACGTGCATGGTGCATGGCGGCTTCTCAGACGGCGACTTCCTGTTCTCGGGTTCGGCTATTACTGCCGTGACCAATTGGCAGGATATGCAGGTCAATGATCCTGCGCGCGATCTTGCCTGGATTTTCGGCAAACTTGACGAATCCCACCGCAATGCGGTGCTTTCCGCATACGGCCGCATGATGGGCTCTCGCCTTGATGACCTGATCATGCTGCGTGCCAACCTATGGTTGCAGATGGAGCAGGTCGGCGACTTTATCCAAGCATTGAATCGTGCGGATAATAATCGCATCATGCAGTTTAAGGCTCAGGTTGAGCGTCTCGCTCATCAGCTGGGCGTTATCAGCCGTGATACTACGCCGTCTACGGCCGCTCCGGCCGCTGGCGCAACCGCCAAGTCCGCTTCCCCATCCACCATTACCGTCGGCACTTTGCTGCGGGAGGATGACCGCCGCTACGCCGAGGATGACGATACTACCAACGAAACCACGGAACCGTCCGACGAAACCCCCGATCCGGATCGTACCGGCTCGGCCGAGGTCGTTGCCGTGGGAGAAGCAGACGTGACCCCGGCTGTGCCTGCCGCCGCTGAGGATAACGATCAAACCGCCGGCAGTCCGGTGACCGGCACTGGCTCAACCAAGCCGCAGCCCGCCAATGCCGAGCAAGGTGACGACGCGGTAACCATCACGCTCAAAGAGCTCATTGAGATGAACGATCAGCAGGCGGCGTCGGCACCTTCCGCCAACGTGGAGGATGCCGGCAAGGGCGAGGCTGATGACGATACCAATGATCGCCTGTCGCAGTCTGGTGCTGAGACCACGGTTATTCCCTTGCTTGAGCGCGAGGAAAGGGCGTTGCGTGACGCTCGCGCAGGACTGGCTGGGTACGATGACGAGGGCAATCCCTTGCATGACGGTCAGGACGACACACCTTCACGTGGAGTTCCGGAAACCACGCCGAGCGCGTAACCGGTCATCTCATGCCGACGTTACGCGGCACAATAGAACCAACGGATATGGCTGGAAACAGCCAACAATCAACCGCCCGGCGACGGGCACCAACGAGGAGCATTCATGGACATCGAACTGGGCATCCAAAACGTGGCACGACCGGTGAACTTCAGTACCGAGGAATCGGCCGAGAGCGTCGGCAAGGCTATCGCACAGGCCGTAGCCAACGACGAAACCATCAATCTGACCGATGATAAGGGTCGTCACATCATCGTGCCCGCCAAGGCACTGGGCTATGCCATCATCGGTTCCGAGACCAAGCACGCCGTCGGTTTCGGCGCTCTGTGACGATACGGATTGTTCAAGGGCTTACAGCAAGCCTCCGCGAGAGCGGAGGCTTTGTGCTATCGGTATAACGGCAGCGCGCCGCGTCGGACGATTTCGGCCACGGTGGCCTCATCGGTCAGGTTCTCTCCCAACAGATTCGGTTTGCCCTTACCATGCCAGTCCGATCCGCCTGTGACCAGCAAATGGTAACGTGCGCAAATGCCCAGCAATCGTTCGCGTTGTTCGGGAAGGTTGCCACGATGCCACACTTCCAGGCCATCCAGCCCTTCCGCAATCAACTCTTCAATCTGCTCATCAGAAAGCAGTCTCCGGTTTCGGCTCAAATCACCGGCATGAGCAATCAGAATCACACCGTCAGCCCCCTTCACGGCAGCAACCACCTCGCGCGCGGTCGGCGACGGCGTGGGAATGTAATATTTGGAGGACGCGCTGACCGCATCGGCAAACGCCTCAGAACGATTTTGATACACCCCGGCGGCAACCAGCGCATCGGCGATATGCGGGCGTCCTATAGTGGTGTTCCCGCCTTCCTTGACCTGGGCGAGCACGGACTCCCATGAAATCGGAAGGTCCTTGGACATAAGTTCCACCATACGTTGCGTACGCCGCAATCGTGCCTGGCGAGTACGCGCGAACAGATCCACGATGCATTGATTCGTGGGATCATATTGGAATCCGAGCATATGCACGGAAACACCGTCATCGGTGGCCGTGATTTCAGTGCCGCGCAGTAGCGGCAGCCCTACCTTGCGTGCCGCGGCCTCGGCCTGAGGCCAACCGGCAGTAGTGTCATGATCAGAAATGGATACACCTTTAAGCCCCACAGCCTTGGATTGCTCGGCCAACACAGCCGGCGTCTCCGTGCCGTCGGAGAAGGCGGTGTGGCAATGGATGTCCCACCCGGTTGTGGGCGGTTCCATAGGCATCACGTATCCAGTCATACTGCCCATCGTAACCTCATTTCGCCCCTCCCATGTCTGCAACTCGATTCGCTACCAGACAAAACCGAACATTCTCTTCCTATCTGACAACCACAGCGGTTAATCTTGAGCGCAGTACCCACACCGGAGGATTCCATGACGCACACGAACAGCACAAACGGCGCACGTAACGATACCAGTACTGCCTCAATTCCCCGGCTCACTGGCTGGAGGCACAGCGCCACATGGACTTATCTCATCATGCTGATTGCTTCGGCAGTGGCATTGGGAGCCTCGTTCATACTTTCGGCCGAGACGCTGCAGCTGGCACGCCATCCTGAGTCCTCATTGGGATGTGATGTAAATGCCGTGGTCTCTTGTTCCACGGTGGCTCAATCATGGCAGGCGGAACTCGTGAAATTCGGCGGGCTCTCCTATCCGAATGCGTTCTTCGGCATCGCCGCCGAATCAGTGTTCATTACCATTGCCGTGATTGGTATGGCGCGCGTGCGCGTGCCGCGATGGTTTGCCACTTGCACATGGTTTGGCGGCTTGGCAGCATTGGCATACTCATACTGGTTGAGCACGCAGTCGCTGTTCGTGATTCACGCGCTATGCCCGTGGTGCTTGACGCTGATGTTCTCCACCACCATCCAGTTCATGGCGTTGAGCCACGCAACCGTGGCCGTGCAGGGATTGCCATCTCGCAAGGTCACTGACGAAGAGAACGGCATCGCTCCCGATATGCCGCAGATACCGGCCGGGTTGAACAAGTATTACCGCCTCAACATCGACCTTATGGTTGACGTGCTGTGGATTATGGCGATTGTAGTGCTGATTATCGTCACCGAGGGCGCAGCACTGTTCGCCGCATAAGCAGCTAATAACGACGTATCTCTCCCTCCATCAGCCTCACGGCTGGCGTTTCTCTCACCAGAGGGAGGTCAGGAACGGAGCAAATCGATATCGGCAACCAGCGTGGCCGAGCCGGTGAGTTTGACGTCCTCGTCGGTCACGTCCACTCGCAGAGTGCCGCCGCGCACGGTGATGTCCCAGTGTGAGATGCCGGTCTTGGCGCGTAGCACAATGCCTGTGGCGCACAAGCCCGTACCGCAGGAGAGGGTCTCTCCGCAGCCTCGTTCGTTGACACGCATCGTCGCCTCACCCACTGCGGTGTTGTGGTCGATATCATCAATACGCACAAATTCCACGTTCTGATCGGATTCGATAGTTGGGTTGACCACCGGCTTGGTGACCAAATCCAGATCCTCGACCACTGGCAGCGTGGAGAAGGCATCTTCAATCACCGCCACCACATGCGGGTTGCCCATGTCGACGAACGTGCCACGTGCCGAGCCATCGTTGCCGGGAATAGTGACTTCATAGGCGTCGGTCTCGCCGATTTTCCACTCCCCCATTTCCACCTGGAACACATTGGCACCATACGGCTTCACGTTGCCACGAGGGGTCAGAATCTTGACGCCGGCTCGGGTTCCAAGGCGGAACGGCTCGGTGGAGTCAGCCACGCCCTCACGCTGGGCGAATAAAGTGATGGCGCGTGTGCCGTTGCCGCACATCTCAGCCAACGACCCGTCTGCATTGCGATAGTCCATGAACCATTCAGCGTCACCTGCCTGCACAGCCATGATTTGCTCATCGCTCAGATCAGACACGAGCTCAGGCTTGGTCAGACGAATCAGTCCATCGCCGCCGATGCCGAAATGACGGTCGCACAGGAACCGTATCTCATCGACAGTGGGCTTGAAATCGCCGGTTTTGTCGAGGTACACCACGAAATCATTGCCGGTTGCGTGTGTCTTAGTTACTCGTTGCGGAAGACTCATGGCTTTCAGAGTACTCTAGGGAACGAAACAATACTGTTCACAGACTGTTTCCGTGAACAGTGTGGGACTGGCCGCACGGCTGGCCTCGGGCATTTCGTACCGGCACGCAGTCTTGTAGGAGGATTCTGGCATGAGCTCATCAGCGCCCATCGGCGTCTTTGATTCAGGGCTTGGAGGCATTTCCGTTGCCCGAGAAATCGCCAAGGACATGCCGGCTGAGCACGTGCTGTATTTCGGCGATTCCGCCAACGCCCCGTACGGCGTCAAGACCCCGGAGCAAGTGAAGGCCTTAAGTTTTGACATCGTGGAACGATTCGTTGAACACGGTGTCAAGGCCGTGGTCATTGCCTGCAATACCGCTACCTCCGCCGCGGTGAACGATTTGCGCGAGCATTACGACATTCCGATCATCGGCATGGAGCCGGCATTGAAAGTGGCTTGCGACCGCGGGGACGCCCCTCTCGGCCAGCAGCATATTCCACAGCGGGTGATTGTGGCAGCTACTCCCCTGACCTTGCGTGAGCGGAAATTCGCCGAGCTTATGAAGCGTTTCGACTCCGATAACACGATTTTCAAGGAACCCTGCCCGGACCTGGTGGAGATTGTGGAGTCCGGTCAGCTTGGCAATCATGATCTGGTGATGCGCACGCTGCACCACTACTTTGACCGATATGACCTGGACCGCATTGATTCTGTGGTGTTGGGGTGCACGCATTTCGTGTTCTACCGCGACTATTTCCGTGAACTGCTGCCCAAGCATGCCGCAATCATCGATGGCAACGAGGGTACGGTTCGTCACCTTGGCGTGGTATTGGAATCATTGGGCAAGCTGGCACCGGAGGATGCACTTGGCCGCGTGGAGATTTCCAATTCCGACCCATCCGAGCGCATTGCCAAGCTGTCGCATGACCTGCTGAGCGCCTGACCTTGGCCACCCTCTTTGAGGGGAGCCAAGACAAATAAACAGACATGTCGTGGGTCCATTGCCCACATCTTTGTCCAAACAGCGCGCGTAAGCTCATGACTACTTGAGCAAAATAGGGGGTTTGGTATGGCAAAGACCGCAATGATTGATGTAGGCGGCGGCTTTCGTGCTATTTTCGGCTGCGGCGTGATGGATCGCATGCTCGAAGATGGCATTGATGTGGACATGTGTTACGGCGTGTCCGCGGGGGCAGCCAATATGACCTCGTTCATCGCCCGCCAGCATGGGCGCAACCACACTTTCTATACCAAGTACGCGTTCCGTAAGGAATACGCGAGCGCGGAAAGTTATTTCAAAAATCACAACTTTGCCAACCTGGACTATATCTACGGCACGCTGAGCAACCACGATGGCGAGAACCCGGTGGATTACGCGGCTTTCGAGGCCAATCCCACCGGCTTTACCGTGGTAGCGTGCAACGCCGAAGACGGTTCGACCAAGTATTTCGACAAGTCGCGTGCGCGATTCGATGACTTCGATATCATCAAGGCCTCATCGGCTGTGCCAGTGGCATGCGAACCGTATGTAGTGGACGGTGTGCCGTATTTCGACGGCGGCATCGCCGATCCAGTCCCGGTGCAGAAGGCATTGGATGACGGCTACGACAAGGTGATTCTGATTCTCTCCCGTCTGCGCAACGAAGTGCGCAAACAGCAGAAGGATCTGGCTCCAGCCCGTATCCTCGAACGCTCTTACCCCGCCGCGGCTGAAAAGCTGCGCATGCGGTACAAGACCTATAACGACGAAATCGAGATGGCCAAACAGTATGAGGCAGAAGGCCGCGTGCTGATTCTCGCCCCGGAAGACCTCTATGGTCTCAACACCCTAAAAAAGAACTTCGAGGGTCTGGAAATGATGTACCGCAAAGGCTATGCGGCGGCCGAGGCCATCCCCGAGTTCCTCAGCAAGTAAGTTTTGCAAACTTTCTCACTGAGCAACCGTCAGCGAGAAAGTTTGCAAGGCAAGGTGGCAATTACTCATTAATCAGCATTGAAAGCATATACATTGGCAGATAGGTGATTCCTTTCTCTTGGAATACGTTGGTTTCCGCGAGTACTATCGCCCTGTCAATGGCGTAGCCGTCAGTGTTCAGCGCATTGTCAAGGGCTGCATGAGAACGGTAGTATTTGCCCGGCTTAATCTCCAGGGCCAACACATCACCGTCATCGGTCTCTATCAGGAAATCCAGCTCACCAATCCCTTTTTTCGTGAAGTAATAGAGATTGGTAAATCCATGCGCGGTGAGTTCCTGCGCCACGACATTCTCGTAGACTCCGCCCATGTTCATTGCAGCCTGACCATCCAGTATGCCCAGTGCTGACTTCTTGCCATATGAGCTGGTCAGCAATCCTCCATCGGAATAGAACAGTTTCAGCAATCGACGTTCTTTACTGGCTCTCAGCGGAGCCACGGGGGCAGCAACACTAAATGCCGGCAGCGCAGCATTAGCACGAGTAAGCCAAAGGAATTCATCTCCTGAGTTCTAAATAGAAGTGCAACACCTTGTCTAAGGTTGGAAGTGTTCAGTTTCTAACTTAAGAAGGTGTTGCACTTCTATTTAGGACTCAGGGTCTTTATGCACTCGTCGCAATCTATAGGTGAGTAATTCGCGCACTCGTTACAATCTGCATACAGTCAATTTTCGCACTCGTTGAAATCTAAACCGGTCGCGACGATATCAATTCATATGGAATCAGAGCTGAAACGCAGTGAAGCCCCTCGCTTGGAGGGGCTTCACTAACGATGGATGCGGTTGCAAATGGGCCGATTACTTCGTTTCGTTGGCGGTGAGCATGGCCTTGGTGACCTGTTCGTAGAGATCCTGATAGCCGCCAGGCGTGGAGGCGGGCAGCACCACGGTCTTGGCGTTGCCGGACTCGGACAGCGAACGCATCACATCGAGGTACTGGTTGAACAGCACCACGTTGTTCACGTCGTTGATGTTCATACCCACGGCCTGCAGACTCTTGATCTGGTCGACGATACCGTTGGCGATTTCGCGGCGGTAGTTGGCCTGGCCCTCACCCTGCAGCCGGGTCTTCTCCGCCTCGGCGGCGGCCTGGGTCTCAATCTGGATGCGCTGGGCCTCGGCGCGCTGGCGGGTGGCTTCCTTCTCGCGCTGGGCGGCGTTGATGGAATCCATGGCGTTCTTGACCTGCGGGCTCGGATCGATGGCGGTAATCAGGGTCTTGACCACAGTGAAGCCGAACCGGCTCATCTCGTTGCCCACGGTCTTCTGCACATCGAAAGCCACGTCATCCTTGCGGGCAAAGGCATCGTCCAAAGACAGTGCAGGGATAGCGGAACGCAGCGCGTCCTCCATGTAGGAGCGCAGCTGACCGGCCGGGTCACGCAGCTCGTAGTAAGCGGTGGCCACATCGTTCGGGTTCACGCGGAACTGAGTGGAGGCCACCACGGTGACGAACACGTTGTCAAGAGTCTTGGTTTCCAGCTGCACGTTAAGCTGGTTGACACGCATGTTGGTTTTCATAGCGATACGGTCCACAAACGGAATGCGGATATGAATACCTGCGAACTGCACCTTAAGGAACTTGCCGAATCGCTCAATGATGTAGGCCTGCTGCTGCGGCACGACGAAGAGTGCGGCACTCAGCAGAACAATGAGTAGCACGATGATAATGAGCAATGCAATCAGCCGGCCAGCAAAGAATACGGCCATGATGTTTTCCCTTCATCCACGTCGAAACCACCCTCGGCCTCGACTCGTGATTTCCATCGTATCAGCGTCCAAACAAAGCGGTAGACATCGTACGCATATGTGTACAACTGTTCACTATGTGTGCATGCTGGCTTCTTATAAAAGATGTGCGGCATCCAATCAGTATGCTGCGGCGATGGCCTGATCAAGGTCTGCGATCAGGTCGTTGACATCTTCCAAACCTATGGATAGGCGAATCAGGTTGTCACTGACGCCGGCGGCTATACGCCCGTTAGCCAGCGGATCGTATCCGGCGTGGATGGCTTGTGTTTGGAAACTTTCGCTCATCAATTCTCTCCCCTACCGCCATAAATTCTATTTCCGAACTTAGCAAGCCTTGACGCGTGACACCGGCACGAAGATATTGCAATTGCTGATGTGTTCTTATAAGAATTGGCTATATACGCAAAAACAGCAATCCCATTTTCGCAAGTCCATTTTTTTAGAGTCTTCGCCAGTTTGTGTGTGTGGGAAAAAGCCCCGGCGTCCGTTGCCGGGGCTTTCCCACCACACAAACTGGCGAAGACTCATTTATTTCCTGCGTTTGATAACCGGTTATTATGTCGATAACGCATTAGTGATGTTCAAAAAAGAGACGGTGTCACAGCAGACACAGAACTCAGAATGAAGACAACTGCGCAAGATGGAACGAATCGTTGTCCACCTAATCGACGAAAGATCCAAACGTCTTAGAACGTCAGGCCCTTTCTGCACATAATTCGAGGTCAAAGGTAAACCTCAGCATTCAGATCCAACGAGGCGAAAGTCAGTGGCGCCGCCTAGAAGTTTGTCTCGAAGTTGACGCGATCTTTCTGCCAACAAACAGCATATCCTATTGGGATCAGCCCCGAGACAAAGGCTCCGTTGAGCAGCATCCTCATTCACACAAGCTCTATTACCTGATTATCATAAACTCTACTTCCTAATTTGCATAAATCCTACTTCTCAATTATCATAAGTTCTACTTCCTAATCTGCATACACTAGGAGATCATATGATTCCTCGATTGCTCGGCACACGAGCACAACAAATGGCCACATGGTTTCCTGTCGTGTCAGTGATGGGACCACGCCAAAGTGGCAAATCTACCTTGCTTCGGCATACTTTCCCCAGTTATGAATATCTGAACCTAGAAACAAGGAATCTCCGCATAGCTGCGCAGCGCGATCCGGTAGGATTCATCAATTCACGCCCCTCTCACCTATTCATCGATGAAGCACAATATGCACCCGACCTATTCCCCGAAATCCAAGCCGCCGCCGACGAGAGACACGAGATGGGTCAATATTTGCTTTCAGGGTCGCAGAATTTCTTACTGCTCAAGCATGTCGATGAATCTTTGGCTGGTCGAGTCGGTATTATGCAGCTGCTCCCTCTGAGCTACCGCGAAGCCATGCAGGCTAATCCTGATCTCACACCGGATATGTTTATGTTTCGAGGTGGGTATCCTCATCTTCATGAAGTGGACATGCCGGAAGCCACCTATTTCCGAAGCTATATCACCACATACATTCAGCGCGATGTTGCGGAAATTCTTGACGTCCGCAACCTACAGTCCTTCCGCACTTTCCTGAAACTCTGCGCGCAAAACGCCGGACAGCTGGTCAATATCAGTAAACTTGCCGTCGAGACTGGGGTAAGCAATAAGACCGCTAAGGAGTGGCTGTCCATTCTCACTTCCAGCTACATTATTTTTATGTTGCCACCCTACGCTTCCAACGAACGCAAGCGTCTAACCAAAACAGCGAAACTATATTTTTACGACACGGGTTTGCTGAGCTATCTTCTTGGCATCACCAGCGTCGAACAGCTCGTCCTGCACAAAAAGCGGGGTGAGGTATTCGAGAACCTCATCATCGAGGAAACCCTGAAGAAACACCTCAATGCGGACGAAGAGCCCGAACTGTATTTTTATCGGGACAGCAACCAAGTCGAAGTCGATCTGATGGATATGACCGATGTCGGCAACCCTCAGCTCATAGAGATCAAATCCGGACAAACCGCGCGTGATGATTTCTGCAAGCATCTAGTGACGGTCGGCAACGAATTAGGCATGCCGGCGGAGCAACGTAGCGTGGTGTATCGGGGAGACACCGATTTCAGCAATGCAGTTGCCTCATTCGTCTCGGCACGAACATTCCTCACACGCTAACTGTGTCATACCCTATAAGCGCAATGAGGTCCGATACCGGAAGGCATTGGACCTCATTCTCAAAAGTTGAGGTCAAAGGTAAACCTCGACGGTCAGATCCAACGAAATGAAAGTCAGTAATGCTGTCAAGAGAATCGCTCCGAAGCTAGCGTGATCTTTCCGCTAGCATACAATGTACCAACTTCCACCAGATCCAACCCGCATTGCACAAACAGCCGGAGCCCGCGTGAGCCCCGAACACTCATCCAACATTCATAAGCAGGCGAACGTGCATCCCATGTAATTCCTGGACCGAGCCCTAGTCGGTCAGCTCCCCCAACTCCTGCAGCTTGTTCTTGATATCCACTGCGGAGGGCTCCACCTGGAATGAGCCGTCACCGTACAACACAACCGGAATGTGCTGCTGGCCGCTGATGGCCACGGCACGGTCGGCAGCGCCTTCCTCTTCCTCAATGTTGTGCCAAGTGTATGCCGCCCCCAGCTTGTCGAGCGTGTTCTTGGCTTGACGGCAGTCACCGCACCATGTAGCACCGTAGATATCAATGGCCATGTCGGGTCCTTTCCTCTGTTTCGCCGCGTACAGCTCTCACGCGGCCTGTTTTGCTAGATCGTGTCCATCATAACGGGAGACGTGATGGATACGCGTCTGGCATAATGCATACGCAGTCTTGCCCTGATGACGGTTTGCCACATAACACGGAAAAACGTGATTCCCTTCTTACATGGCACGAGATCCACGAGTTGCAGGGAGATACCACCACGAGTCGATTTTTCTCTCTGCATCTGCGCCATAAAAGCCAAGTCCCACCGAGGAACGGAACCAAAAACCACATTCAGCTCGCATAATCCCGACAGCATCCCCGGCCCAACAAGAACAAAGGCATAAAAAAGCGGCGCCGGTGTGGCACAACCGACGCCGCTCCCCAGGAGTAGAAATAGGCAGGAAAAGTATCAGATCAGGCGAACACCCCCGAAGTCAGTTGTTGGAACACGTCAGTATCGGCATGTCGATCGATGTGACGGGCGTAGGCGGTATCGAAAGCCTGACCAAGATCCTCAATCAAATCGTTGGCGTCTTCGATGCCAACGGCAAGGCGCACCAGCTCATCGGTGATGCCGATCTTCAGGCGCTCCTCACGGGGCAGCTCGAAATGCGTCATGCGACAGGGCAGCTCGGCAAGCGACTCCACAGCCCCCAACGATACCGCAAGCCGGAACAAATGCAGGTTGTTGAGCACATCCGCAGGGTCAACGCCGGGCACCACCTCGAAACTCAGCACGCCGCCGGCACCCTTGAGTCCCTTGGCGGCCAGATGCTGATCGCCGGCACCGGACAGTCCCGGGTAATGCACCGACTTGACCAGCGGGTGCACCAGCAGGTAGCAGGCAATGGCATTGGCGTTCTCCTGCTGACGGTCCATGCGCAGGGCCAGAGTCTGAATGCCGCGGCGTACCGCGTCGCACTCAGCGGGAGCCAACACACCACCCAAACGGTTCTGCGCAAAGTACACGCGGTTCGCCAGATCCTCACCGGAAACGACCACCAGACCGGCGTTCACATCAGAATGACCGGCCAGATACTTGGTGGCGGAGTGAATCACCACATCCGCACCCAGCGCAAGCGGCTTTTGCAGGTACGGGGTCACGAACGTGTTGTCCACAATCGAAAGCGCCCCGAAACGGTGGGCCACCGTGGAGATGGCGCGTACGTCGTTCACCTTGAGCAGTGGATTGGTCAGGGTTTCAAAGTAGACGGCTTGGGCAGGCGCGATGCCGTTCGCACGGTCGCCTTTGACGGCGGCCTCCAATGCTGCAATGTCCTGAGTGTCGACGGCCTCGACGATGATTCCCCAGCGAGTGAAGAACTCATTGAGCTGGGAATACGATCCGCCATAAATATTGTCACCGACCACGATGCGGTCACCGGGCTTGAAAATGCTCAGTACCGCATGAATCGCCGCCAGCCCCGAGGCGAACGCAAAACCACGCGTTCCCTGCTCGAGCTGAGCGATCTGCTGTTCCAGGAAGTCGCGTGTGGGATTGCCGCTGCTCGCATAGTCATAACGGGGCATCGCGTCGACCCTCTCGAAAGCATATGTCGTCGAGTTGTAGATCGGCGGGTTCACGGCTCCGGTGTTGTTGTCTCCAACCGGCAGTCCGTGGACGAGCTGAGTGTTGAACCTGGTCATTGCGCACCCCCTTTATTGTTGCGTTATCTGCGCGAGGCCACTCCCCGCGCGGCTTGGTTATGACCATAACGCAAATGGGCAGCGAATTGAACGGCGTGGCTATATGGGTTGCTTATGGATGGTTCAAACGCCCGTTCCGACACTCGCGATGGCTACACTGGGAGGCATGGAAATCACCAAGGCTTTGACCCGATTGAAGGGCCTGGAAAACGACCCGGTATTCATGCTACTGCATGGCTGGGGCTCCAATGAATACGACCTGCCCGACTTGCTGAACTACTGTGGGGCCGGTTCCGCCGACTATGCCAGTCTGCAGGCTCCCATCGCCTATGGCATGGGATACACATGGTTTGGCTCATGGGCGCATGAGGGCGTGCCGGAAGGCAAATCATTGGACGAACAGGCACTTGCCGCGGCGCAGGCTATCGATGCATGGGTCGGGGCAAACATTCCCGCAACCCGGCCGATAGTCATGATGGGCTTTTCGCAGGGCGGATTGCTGGCCACCCATATACTGCGATTCAACCCAAACCGGTACGCTGCAGCCGTATCCTGTTCAGGCTGGCTGGCGCCGGGCACCGTTGCCGGAGATGCACAGCTCGCTTCGCTGCAGCCGCCGGTGTTCTATGGGCATGGCGCGATTGACGATATCTTCCCCAAAGCCGATGTTGCGGCGATGGGCACATTCTGGCGTGAGCACGGCACGCTGACCGAAGAAGTGTATCCGGGCATGGCCCATTCAATCAATATGCCTGAGATGCGTGATATCCAACGTTTTCTGGAGAAGAACGGGTTTATTAGGCCGCAGATTTGGTAGTGGCATAATCCAAGTGGGCGAATTCCGGGACTTTATACCATTTGACGGGATAGCCGGCACCGTGGGCGCAGAACACCGAATCCGGGGTGTTGTCCAGATCCGATTCGGGGTCATAGACGGCTATCTTGATGACCTGTTCCGCGTCATGGCACGGCTTATAACCGCCGAAAGTGGCGGAGAACCGGCCATGACCATGGGCGTACTGATTCACTTCCATCGCATAGTCACGCATTTCAGAAACCGGCGCTTCACCTTCAATCACTGCGTAGCCACCGTCGGTGGACGGCGAATCGAACGTGCCAGACATGCGTTGAACATCACTCATCGCCCGGCCGATCATATCGGCGGGCACTTCAAGACGGAATCGATACCACGGCTCAAGTAGTCGACAGTTGCCCTGGCCCGTGGTATCGGGGCGTTCCTCAACCGGAGAGCCGGGACGTCCGCTGACTCCGGCTCTGGCTTCCATCAGACCCTGACGAATCGCACGATAGGTGGCCTGACGGAAGTCACCGCCTTCGGTATGTTTCAGATGCGCCTTGCCTGCCACCAGTGTCATCTTGATATCGGTCAGCGGTGCACCAACTAGCACGCCGAGATGCTCACGCTCGGTCAGATGCGTAAGAATCAGACGCTGCCAGTTACGATCCAAATCGTTTTCGGACAAAGCAGATGCCACGCTGATGCCGCTTCCGGGCTTCCCCGGTTCGAGCAGAATATGTGCTTCGGCATAATGCCTGAGCGGCTCAAAATGGCCGATGCCCTCGATTGGCTCGGTGATGGTTTCACGATACAGAATCGAGCCCGGACCGAACGACACATCAAGACCGAAACGATCATGCAGGGTCTGCTGAACGATTTCCAACTGCACTGCGCCCATCAGCTGCACATGGACCTCGGCTAGCCGTTCCACCCACACCACATGCAGCAACGGATTCTCGTCCTCCAGCTCACGCAATGCGGTGATGACCTTATGCAAAGTCAGATCATCGAATCGGGGGCGTGCCACAAATCCGCTGTCTTCCTGAGCATCATCTGAATTGTCGGGATCCACTCCATGCTGTCCGGTATTTCGCTGAGCAGCATCTCGGCCGACGTTTTCGGCATCGCCCGATCCCGCATCTGCAGGAAGCACTGTGTATGTCAATACCGACTGCAGCGACGGTGATTCGGCATCCGGCTCATAGCCCAATCCCTCACCTGGGAAAGTCTGCGTCAACCCTGTCACCGCACATACCGCACCGGCTGGCACTTCGATGACCGTATCGAATTTGGCACCGTTGTATACACGCACCTGGTCGACTTTCTCGGACCATGCCGGCTCGGCGGTCTTCCGCGTTGACGACGATACGATTTCCTTGGCCTTCAACATGCCACCGGTAACCCTCAGCCATGTCATGCGATTGTGCTGCCCGTCATGGGCCACCTTGAACACGCGCGCGGCGAACCGTTCCGGCCACTGCGTTTCGGCGGTGAAAGATTCCACTCCATCCAAGAACTCCTCGACGCCTTCCAACTTCAACGCCGAGCCGAAGTACACGGGAAACAGTTCGCGTGCGGCGATCATTGCGCGCAACCGGACTACGGACAGCCCGCCATGCTCCAGATAGTCGTTCATCGCGGTCTCATCCAGTGTGGCGATATCCTCGGCAGACTCCCCTAACGGCACCTCATCGTCATCGGACAATCCATCGACTGCAGGCAACGGATACGCCGCATCACTCAGTCGTTTGCGCAGCTGGGCCAGCACGGCTTCACCGTTGAATCCGTCTGCATCGCACTTGTTGACAAAGATGAACGTCGGCACACCATATCTTGCCAGCAAACGCCATAGGGTTTCCGTGTGCCCTTGCACCCCATCGGTACCGGAGACCACCAGAATTGCGTAGTCAAGCACACGCAGCACGCGTTCGGTTTCGGCCGCAAAATCCACATGCCCCGGCGTGTCCAGCAAGGTCAATCGCAGATCACCATGCTCCACCAGTGCCTGATGCGCGAAAATCGTGATGCCTCGCGCCTTTTCCAGCGAATTCGTATCCAGAAAGGCATCGCCATGGTCAACGCGGCCCAACTTGCGAATCTCACCAGTGCGATACAGCAACGCCTCGGATAGTGTGGTCTTGCCTGCATCCACATGTGCCACGATGCCTGCCACTATCCGTTTCATATGTCACCTTTCCCGACAGCCCGATTATTCGTTACCAAATATATCCGTTATTTCCCCCGATATCGGCAATCCGACGAAGGATTACCGCCGCTCTTGACAAACTGAGTGATTCCAAGGTCAAGGGAATGTCCAAATACGCCACCACACTCAAGGACTACATGACCAAGGTCGGCGACCTCATGGATCAGTTGAAGGCCCTGGGTGACCCAACAACATCGAGTACGGCACCGATGTCTATAACCAGTACCACAATCTCTTGGATCAGTACTATGACATCGAATATCCGTACGATGCCTCAACGGAGCTGAACGACGCACTCACGAGTTTGGACGAAACGGCCAACCCGTCTAAAGAGCTGAATGACCTCGACAAGTTGATACAAGACAAACTTGACGATATACAGCAGTAACCGAATCGGCTGTATCAGCTGATTTCCCGCCCCTGTACCCGGTTCGCAGATACGGGGCTTTTTCGTCAGGTTGGGCTGCCGCTACAATAAATCACCGAACATCGACCGATAGGAGGAGCATCCAGTGACCGTTCCCGGCATTACCGTTTTTGGCCAGCAGTCCCATCCCGACTGGACCGCCGGCACCCCGATTGCCGAAGACGTCACCGGATTCCCCACCGATTATGTGGCGCTTGATTTGGAGACCACCGGGTTTTATCCGAACCGTTGCGCCATCACCGAAATAGGTGCCGTACGCGTGCGCGGCGGCCGTGTCGTTGACCAGTTCCAGCAACTCATCAACCCGCTATGCCCGATTCCTCGTCAAATCACCGCGTTGACCGGCATTACCGACGCGATGGTCGCCGACCATGATCCCATTGACGGGGTGCTCCCCCAATTCATTTCCTGGCTCGCCGATTCCAACGCCGCGGCTGAGACCGAGCCCATCGTCGGTCATAATGTCAGCTTCGATCTGCGATTCCTGGACTATAACACCCGCCATATTGCGGGATGCGGATTCGCCTGCGCCGACTATGACACCATGCAAATCAGCCGTGCCCTGTTCCCCAAGCAGAGCCATCACCGGCTCGCCGACCTGATTGTACGATTCGGCATTGCCGATAACGAGGAACACCGCGCATTAAGCGATGCCATCCAAACCCAGCAGTGCTTCGAATGGATGCGGCATTATGTCAGCGAGCACCATGAATCCAGCACGATCCGATGGAAGCAGGCACCAGCCAAGAACAGCACCGAAATTCTGCACCAGCAGTTGGTGGTACAGCGGTAAGGCTCGTTCTCGGCTCCCCAAAAAAGAGAAAAACTACAAGCCGTATTCCTGGGCGATGACGTTCCACAGGTCGGCTGCGGCCTGATCGACGGTCTCGTTGACAATAGTCACATCGAATTCGCTTTCGGCGGCCAGCTCCACCTTGGCGGTTTCCAAACGGCGAGCCTGCTGTTCGGCGGTTTCAGTGCCGCGGCCAATCAGACGACACTTCAGCTCCTCGAAGCTCGGCGGTGCAATGAACACGTACACCACCTCAAGATCAAGCTCAGAGGCGCGCTGCTTGACGCGGCGGGCACCCTGCAAATCGATCTCCAGAATCGTGGGTGTACCAGCAGCCAGATGCTCTTCGACGGGCTTTAACAACGTGCCGTAATGGGCCATTCCATGCACCACTGCGGTTTCCAAGAACTCCCCCGCCTGTTCCTTGGCCAGGAACTCGTCTTCTGACAGGAACCAGTAGTTCACGCCATTGACCTCACCAGGACGCGGATCGCGCGTGGTGGCGGAAACGGACACCCACACTTCCGGGTGATCGGCGCGCAGCTTGGCCTCCACAGTGCCTTTGCCTACGGCGGTCGGCCCGGTCAGGACGATCAGACGACCAGCGTGAGTGTTCTCGGTCATGAATTCCTCCAATGTGCAGTAGCAGATTCCTGTGGGTTACTGGTTTTCGTCGCCCTCAGCGGTGGCTTCCATCAGCGCCTGGCGCACGTCGAGCGCAATCGACTCGGTGGCCTGGCTCAGCGAAGCGATATCCGGCCCGTGCGAGGCGATGAGACGGGATACGGTGACCAGCACGTTGCTGCGCGTGCCGCGGAACACGGTTTTCAGGTCCTTGGCTTCGGCACCCTGCCAGCCGTAGCCGGGAGAGAGAATAGGGCCGGTGAATTCGGAAGGGTTCACACCGGAGTCTTTCATCCACTGGCCAATGGTCGCACCGATGATAAGCCCGACCGAGCCCATACCGTCGATGTCTGCATTGTGCTGCTGCGCGTTGGACGCGATACCGAATGCCACGGTACGTCCCCGGTAATCGCCGGACTGCCGGATGGCGGTTTGCAGACTCATGCCCTCCGGGTTGGACGTCAACGAGGCGATGAACACGCCGCGTCCGTTTTCCAACGCTTCGGTAATCAATCCATTCAGTGAACGCGCGCCATAATACGGCAGCAGGGTGATGGCGTCCGCCAATAGCGGCGCACCAGGCTTGAAGTAGGCATCCGCAATGGCGGAGATGGTAGTGGAGAGCCCTCCACGCAGGCAATCCACGATAGTGATGACACCCATCTGACGGGCAGCGTAGAGCACACGCTCGAGCGCTTCAAAGCCCTTGGCTCCATAGCGCTCGAACATCGGCGTCTGGAATTTGACGGCTGCGGCCCGACCGTTGGCGGCCTGCAGCATGCGCATGGAGAACAGCTCGGCACCTTCGGCGTCGACGTTGTACCCCCAGTCGGTGAGGAGTTTGCGGTGCGGGTCTATGCCGACGCACAATGGCCCGTATTTGGCCATCGAATTGCTCAAACGCAGACCGAAATCGGAACGCTGGGCCTGCAACTCCTCATCGCTGGGTGCAACCATCAGAACTCCTGTTTCTCCAATTCGAACAGCTGCTTCGAATGCTCCTGGATGCTCATGATCTGATAATCATTATGCTTCACGGCCTCGATGGCGAGCAGTGCGGCTTGGAACTCGGTAATGGTGGTGAACTGCGGCAAATCGGCGGCGATGGCGGCGGCGCGGATGGAATAGCCATCGGAGCGGGAGCCGCGGGAGTTCGGCGTGTTGAGAATCATGTCTATCTTGCCCTCTTCGATGAGCTGAACCACATTCTTGCCCACGGATCCGGCGGCATGATGCACCTCAACCGGAGCTTCCGGATCGGTGTCCACACGGGTGCTGATCTTGTCCACGATGTTTGAGTCGATGCCGTAACGGCGCAGCACGGAAGCGGTGCCCTCAGTGGCCCAAAGCTTGAAGCCAAGCTCTTCGAGGCGCACTGCGAGCAGCGGCAGCTGTCGCTTGTCAGTGTCATTCACGGAGATGAACACGTTGCCGTGGGTCGGCAGGCCACCGTCATAGGCGGCGAGCTGGCTCTTGGCGAAGGCGTGCGGGAAGTCACGGTCGAAGCCCATGACCTCACCGGTGGAACGCATCTCAGGTCCGAGCAGAATGTCGACGGTCTTGCCCACCGGAGTGCGGAAACGCTTGAACGGCAGCACGGATTCCTTGACCGCGACCTGCTGGCCGGGGTGGATGTCGCCACCGTCGCCCTTGGGTAGCAGCAGACCGTTAGCGCGCTGGTCGGCAATGGTCTCGCCGGCCATAATGCGAGCGGCGGCCTTGGCCAGAGCCACACCGGTGGCCTTGGATGCGAACGGCACGGTACGGGAAGCACGCGGGTTGGCTTCGATGACGTACAGCGTGTTGGCCATGAAGGCGTACTGCACGTTGATCAGACCCTGCACGTGGCAGCCGGCGGCGATGGCGTAGGTGCCTTCGCGCAGACGGCGAATCTGGTCGTCGGACAGCGTAGACGGCGGCAGGGTGCAGGCGGCGTCGCCGGAATGGACGCCGGCTTCCTCGACGTGTTCCATAATGCCGCCGATGTACAGCTCCTTGCCGTCGAACAGCGCATCGACATCGATTTCGATGGCATCCTGCAGGAACTTATCGATCAGCAACGGGGAGGGCAGACGGCCAGAGACCACAGTATCGGCCTGGGCCTCGGCAAGCGCGCGATCCACGTACTTGTTGAGCTGCTTGTCGTCATAAACGATTTCCATGCCGCGGCCACCGAGAACGTAGCTCGGGCGCACCAGCACCGGATAGCCGATGCGATGTGCGGCTTCCTTGGCCTCTTCGAGGCTCAGGGCAGTGCCGTAACGCGGGGCATTCATCTCCGCCTTCTTAAGGACCTCGCCGAACAGCTCACGGTTCTCGGCCAAGTCGATGGACTCCGGGGTGGTGCCGAGAATCGGCACACCGGCGGCCTTCAGACGTGCGGCCAGCGAGAGCGGGGTCTGGCCACCGAGCTGGACGATAACGCCCTTGACCGGGCCCATCTTCTTCTCGGCCTCGTAGATCTCGAGCACGTCTTCGAAGGTGAGCGGCTCAAAGTAGAGGCGGTCGGACATGTCGTAATCGGTGGACACGGTTTCCGGGTTGCAGTTGACCATGATGGTGTCATAGTCCTTACCGAGCTCCTGCACGGCGTGCACGCACGTGTAGTCGAACTCGATGCCCTGACCGATGCGGTTCGGGCCGGAACCCAGGATGATGACCGCCTCGCGCTCACGCGGACGAAGTTCGGTCTCATCGGCGTAGCAGCTGTAGTAGTACGGCGTGGCCGCATCAAACTCTGCGGCACAGGTGTCGACGGTCTTGTAGACGGGCTTGAGGCCATAGTTCCAGCGCAATTCGCGGATGGTGTTCTCGCCTTCGTCGCCGAGGCTGCGAAGATGGGCGATCTGCACGTCGGACAGGCCGGCGAGCTTCGCCTTCTTGAGCAGCTTCGGGGTCAGCGTCTCGGCCTCGCGCACGGCCTGTGCAGTCTCGTTGATGAGCAGCAGCTGCTTCAGGAACCACGGGTCGATCTTGGTGGCCGCATACAGCTGATCCAGCGTTGCGCCACCCCAGATGGCACGCATGAGCTGCAGATAGCGGTGTTCGGTCGGCGTATGAATGGCCTTGAGCAACTCAGCTACCTCATCTGCGGACGGCTTGTCGCCGTCCCAGTTGAAGCCCATGTGACGCTTGTCAATGGAGCGCATGGCCTTGCCGAGGGACTCCTGGAAGTTGCCGGCCAGAGCCATGGCCTCGCCCACGGACTTCATGGAGGTGGTCAGGGTGGGGTCGGCACCCGGGAACTTCTCGAATGCGAAGCGCGGCACCTTGGTGACCACGTAGTCGATGGTCGGCTCGAAGGAGGCCGGCGTGGACTGGGTGATGTCGTTGCGAATCTCGTCCAGCGTGTAGCCGAGAGCCAGCTTGGTGGCGATCTTGGCGATCGGGAAGCCGGTGGCCTTGGACGCCAGAGCGGAGGAACGGGAAACACGCGGGTTCATCTCGATGACGATGATGCGACCGGTCTTCGGATGGATGGCGAACTGGATGTTGCAGCCGCCGGTGTCCACGCCCACGCCGCGGATGATGGCGATGCCGATGTCACGCAGCTTCTGGTATTCGCGATCGGTCAGGGTGAAGCAAGGGGCCACGGTGATGGAGTCACCGGTGTGCACGCCGACCGGGTCGACGTTTTCAATCGGGCAGACGACCACGACGTTGTCGTTGCGGTCGCGCATGAGCTCGAGCTCGAATTCCTTCCAGCCTTCGATGCCCTCTTCGATCAGGACTTCGTCGGTGGGTGAGTAATGGATGCCGGCGCCGGCGATGCGGTGCAGCTCCTCTTCGTCGTGGGCGATGCCGGAGCCCAGGCCACCCATGGTGAAGCTCGGGCGTACGACCAGCGGATAGCCGAGTTCTTCGGCGATCTTGTCGCATTCCTCAAGGCTGTGCGCGATGCGGGAACGGGCGGATTCGGCACCGGCCTCGTCCACGACCTTCTTGAACAGCTCACGGTCCTCGCCGCGGTCGATGGCTTCCAGGGAGGCCCCGATCAGCTCGACATTGTACTTCTTGAGCACGCCTGCCTCGCCCAACGCCATGGCGGCATTCAGCGCGGTCTGGCCACCGAGGGTGGGCAGCAGCGCGTCGGGGCGTTCCTTGGCGATGATCTGCTCGAGGATCGGGGTGGCGATCGGCTCGATGTAGGTGGCGTCGGCCATCTCCGGGTCAGTCATGATGGTGGCCGGGTTGGAGTTGACGAGGATGACGCGGATGCCTTCCTCACGAAGGACGCGGCATGCCTGGGTGCCCGAGTAATCGAACTCAGCAGCCTGACCGATCACGATCGGGCCGGAGCCGATGACCATCACGGATTTGATGTCGGTGCGCTTCGGCATATCACTTACCTTCCTTGGGGTTGTTCTTCATAAGTTCGCAGAAACGGTCGAACAGGTAGGCCGCATCGTGCGGACCGGCTGCGGCCTCCGGGTGGTACTGCACGGAGAACGCGGGAATGTCCACGCACTGCAGGCCTTCGACCACGTCATCGTTCAGATCGATGTGGGAGACGAACACCTTGCCGTACTTGCCGTTTTCGAATGGTGCATCGACCTGCTTGCCAATCGGGGCGTCGACCGCGAAGCCGTGGTTGTGGGCGGTGACCTCGACCTTGCCGGTGGTCAGATCCTTGACCGGCTGGTTGATGCCACGATGGCCGAACTTCAGCTTGTAAGTGCCAAAGCCGAGCGCACGGCCCAGCAACTGGTTACCGAAGCAGATGCCGAAGAACGGGTAGCCGGCATCGAGCACCTGACGCAACAGTTCGATTTCGGGGCCGGCCTGTTCCGGATCGCCCGGGCCATTGGAGAAGAAGACACCGTCCGGGTTCAGGGCTTCGAGTTCGGCAAAGGTGATGGTGGAGGGCACCACGTGCACGCGACATCCGCGCTCGGCCATACGATGCGGGGTCATGCCTTTGATGCCAAGGTCCACGGCGGCCACGGTGTACAGCGGCTCCTTGCCTTCGTATTCGCCGCACGGCTCGATGGTGTAAGTCTCCTTGGTGGAGACTTCGTCGTACAGGCTCAGGCCCTGCATCGGCGGGGTGTTCTTGACATCCTCAAGCAGTTGCTCGATGGTCTTGAGCTTGCCGGTAGCGGCATCGACCAAAGCCTCGCCGGAGAAGATGCCGGCGCGCATCACGCCTGCGGAACGCAGGTGGCGTACCAGCTTACGGGTGTCGATATGGCTCAGGCCAACGATACCGTTCTTGACCAGGTCATCGTCCAAGCTGCCCTCAGCACGCCAGTTACTCACGTTCGGGGAGGGATCACGCACGATGTAGCCGGCCACCCAGATGCGCGAGGATTCGGGATCCTCGCCGTTCACGCCGGTATCGCCGATGTGCGGGAAGGTCTGCACGACGATCTGGCGATCGTAGCTCGGATCGGTGAGCGTCTCCTGGTATCCGGTCATGCCGGTGGCGAAGACGATCTCACCGGTCGTCTCGCCCAGGGCGCCATACGGCTCCCCCACATATACCTGTCCGTCTTCCAAAACGAGGACTGCATCGTCCTTGTCATACATCGGAATTGCGATGGTTCCGGACTCGTTCTGGCTCACCAAAACCCCCTTATGTTTTTCGGGTATTCGTACCAAGGTTAACGGCCAGCGCAGACTCACACGCCGGTGCGCGCGAAGTCTCGCCCCGCTGGCGGGGCAGCCGGCTCACAACCGGCTTGGACAATCACAGCGGAAAGTTGTTCCGCCCATAAAAAAGCCTCCCGGAGGGAGGCTTGAAAACAAATGACTAATCGACCGTCGGCTGGGTCTCGGCGGACGGGGCGGCGGGCTCGGATGCAGGAAAATCGGTTTGACCGGACTGGTCCGGTTCGTTCGATTCCTCGGCGGGCTCATCGTCCACCGATCCCGCGGGCTCGGTGTTCTTCGCATTGCACACCGCGGAAAGCAGGCCGTGGATAAAGGCAGGTGAATCGTCATCGCACAGGGTCTTGGCCAATGCCAGGGCCTCGTCGATGGCCACCTTGTCCGGCACCTCGTCGTTGAACAGGATCTCCCAAGCAGCGATACGCAGGATGTTGCGATCGACCACGCCCATGCGCCTGACCTTCCAACCCGTGGAGTGATCGTCCAGGGTCATGTCGATCTGGCGGCGGTGTTCGGCCACGCCCTTGACGATGTCGATGGCGTAGTCGGGAAGCGGGGTCTGAGCACCGGGATGCGCGATGCGCTCATCAAGCAGGGAAAGGATGTCCTGACCCTTTTCGTCGGCCTCGTACAGAGTGTTCAACGCCCTTTTGCGCGCGGTGGAACGTGCCATACTGCTGCTGGTCCTTTGGTTCGACTGTCGACTAGGTATGTTGCGTGGAGAAGATCAGTTTTCGCGGCCGGTGTAGGAGCCATCCTCGGTGTTGATCTTGACGCGGTCGCCCTCGTTGATGAACAGCGGCACCTGAATCTCGGCGCCGGTCTCCACGGTGGCGGGCTTGGTGCCGGCGTTGGAGCGGTTGCCCTGCAGGCCCGGCTCGGTGTGGGTGATGGTCAGGATCACGGAGCCCGGCAGGTCGACGTTCAGCGGAGTGCCGTCGTGGAAGGAGATGAGGCAGTCGGTGCCTTCGAGCAGGAACTTGGCCTTGTCACCCACGAGGGTCTTCGGAATCATGATCTGATCGTAGGTGGTCATGTCCATGAACACGAAGTTGTCGCCGTCCTCGTAGGAGTACTGGAGGGTACGGTTGTCCACGGTCTCGAATTCCATCTTCATGCCAGCATTGAAGGTCTTGTCGACGATTTTGCCGGAGAGCACGTTCTTGATGGTGGTGCGCACGAAGGCAGGGCCCTTGCCCGGCTTGACGTGCTGGAACTTCATGACGGTCCACAGCTGGCCGTCGAGGTTCAGGACGGATCCGTTCTTGATGTCGTTAGTAGTCTGTGCCACGTTATTCACCTATTTCAAATTCAAACTAGCTTAGGCAAAGCCCAAAAATTGCCTTGGTTATTATGCCACACCGGGTATACAGGAAGTGAACGCTGGGGTTTCCCACGTGAACCCCCGACTAGACTGGATGAATATGCGACCCTTCTTCGAAGCCATGTCCGTGTCCTGCGTCGTCCCCGCGCAATCGCCGGCAGACGACGAACGCACGGTGTTCGACAACCTGTCCTTCGGCATGGAGCGCGGCGACATCATCGACCTGGTGGGCCCATCCGGCTCCGGCAAATCGAGTCTGCTGACCGCATGCGCCCGACTCAACCCGCACGCGCACGGCACGTTCGTCCTCGACGGCGTGGGCAGTGACGAATTCAGCGCGCAGCAATGGCGGCGGGACGTCTCCTACCTGCCGCAAAAACCGATCCTGACCGGCAAGGACGTGGCCGAGGCGATCCGGCTGCCCTGGACGCTCGCGATTCGAGGCAAGGAGGGTAAGGCCGCGCGGCTGCTGCCCGACGAACGCATCCGCACGACCCTGGACGCGATGGGATGCGAGGACATCGACCTGACGCGCACGCCGCATGACCTGTCGGGCGGCCAGGCGGCGCGCGTGGCGTTGGCCCGCACGCTGCTCACCGACCCGAAAGTGCTGCTGGCCGATGAGGTGGACGCCGGACTCGACGACGACAACGCATCCAAAGTGGCCGCGATCATGGCGGACGCGGCCGCACACGGCATGGCGATCATCCGCATCCGACACCGTCCGCCGGACGGACGCGCCACCCGCACGCTGATGCTCGATGCGGGGCGGCTCACCGATCTGACGCGGGATAAGGAGGTGCGCCCATGAACGGCGCCTACGACATCGACGTCTGGGGTCTCGTCCTGGCGTTGGGCATGGTGGCCGCGGCGGCCATCATCAGCGAACTCATGCACATGGGCATCGGCAGGACCCTGATGTGGTCGGCATGCCGCGCCCTCGTGCAGCTGTGCGCCATGGGATTCATCATCAGCTATGTGATTCGCTCGAACAGCGTGTGGATGGTGTTCGCCCTGATGACGGTCATGCTGATCGCGGCGGTGCAGATCGTGATGTCCCGCGCGCACGGCATCCCCAAGGGCCTTGCCGGACCGATCTTCCTGAGCTTGGTCATCACGATGCTGCTCATGCTGGCGTTGGTCACCGAACTCATCGTGCGCCCGCACCCATGGTATGCGCCCCAGCTGGTGGTGCCCCTGACCGGCATGCTGCTGGGCAACACCGTTTCCGCGCTTGCTGTCGGACTGAGCCGATTCTATGAAAGCATGGAGGAACGCCGCGACGAGGTGGATATGATGCTGGCCCTGGGGGCGACGGCATGGGAGTCCGCCCGCCCATCCGTCATCTCATCGATTCGGCTGGGACTGCTGCCCACCACCGCTTCGCTGGCCTCCAGCGGCATCGTGACCATCCCGGGCATGATGGCGGGTCAGGTGATCGCCGGCGGAGATCCGCTGAACGCCGCCAAATACCAGTTCGTGGTCTTCGGCGCCATCGCCGCGCTGACCTTGCTGGCCGACGGCCTGATCATGGCCATGGTCTATCGCACCTGCTTCACCGCCGACGATCAATACCAACCACCGAAAGCGCGATAGCTGGGTTCTGCTCACGATGCTATTTTTGTTTTCAGTCTTGCAACGGTGAAGCTGTCGCGTGCGACGAGACTGGTGGAGATTCGCATATGCTGGCTGATTTTGCGGTCATTGGCTAAACGGGCTTACTCATTGATTTAGCACATATGATTCCATCCTGCCATATTTCCTCCAAGCATTTCCCGAGATAAAGCAATCGTGATATAACCGAGAATCGTCTCTACTCAGCTTGCCTCGGGGCGGCTTCGGGCAATGAAGTGCCCATGGTTTCGAGACGCATGAGGAACTCGTTGGCGTTCATGGCGTTACTCAACAGCGTGCCCTCCGCAAGCGTGCCTCCGATGGAACGGATGAACTCAACCTGATCCAAAGTCTCCACGCCATCGAACACCACATGGAACGCATCATTATCGCGCGAAATATCGAGCGTTCGCTGCATGATCTGCTTCGCGCGAGGCGTACGGAAATCGCGTACCACCGTCTTGTCGAATCGTGCGAAATCCAAAGGCAAATGCGCGAACGCAGCAACCTCCGAATACGTTGTGCCAACATTGGTCAAACCCAACTTGACATTCGGCAAAGCGACAAGATCGGCAACCTCATCGTCAACTTCATCATGCGCCACATGAATGGCATGCGACCCCAACTGCAGACCGAAACGCAGCTGTGGCTGTTCATGAGTCAACTGCTCCAAGCGCTCGTGGAAGATGGACGCGCCTAATTCCGAACCATTCATGCAAATGTCCACAATATCCAATTCGGGCGCCACCTGGCGGAATGCAGTCATGTCTTTCACGCAGGTTTCCAGCACGTCGAGCGTCAGCTGCACGCTCATGTTGAGGCGATGCGCTTCGGCCGTTACGAAATACGGTGCCAGCGTGCGGCCCTTCGCGTCATGCACGCGCACAATCGTATCCAGCGAAGTGATGCGTTTCGTATTCACATCAAAAATCGGCTGGTAGAGCACGGAAATCGTATTGTCTTCGATCGCATGGCGAAGCACATCGGACACGTTGATGTAATCGTCTGAACCATTTTGCGCGGCGAGCGTGGCCGTCGTGCCGTCGACCGCCGGCAGATTGGAACTTTCCGATTCGTAAATATGCGCGCTCGCATCGGCAAGCAGCACGGCGAAACCGTCCGTCGCATTCGAGAACGAAATACTGCTCGACACGTCCACGGAAACCTCGCCCTCTTCGGTATGCACCGGCATGACGGCAAGGTTGCGCATGCGCGTGGCCAACTCCTCCACATCACTGGTTGACGTCACATCGGTTACGAGCATGGCGAATTCCGCGCCGTTCACGCGAGACAATGTGGCATTGTCCGGTAGCAGCTGGCTTAAACGCATACCCACTGATCGCAGCACGGCATTGCCGATTTTGCGTCCATAATGTTCGTTGACGGTGCGCAAATGCTCCACGCCGAAATACACCACGGCAACCAGATTATGCACATTTTCGGTCTGCAAACTCTTCAGATGCCCGATGAACGCACGATACGTGAGTGCTCCGGTCAGCGCATCCGTTTCCGATTCGGTGCGCAGCAGCGTCACTTCCTTGTTCACGCGCAACGATTCAGTAAGCACTTCACCGCAAGTGAGCAATATCGTTTCGTCGGTCGACGTGAACGGACGATTCCAAATGCTGCGTTCCATCGCAAGATAATACTGTCGCGAGCCGGTGGAAATAGGCGCGGAATATTGGTAGGAATATCCTCTTTTATCAAGATTGTTTGCATCGCTGACGAAACAGCGCATGCGGGTGAGGCCACGATTGATACGCCTCACCACGGTCTCCTCCGGCACTTGATTCGGCAACGGCAGTGCGTCGCTCACATTCGCAATGCATTTCAGCGCACTTCGGGATCGCGCGAGCCGGCTCATCGTATCGACCGTCATCAGTAACAGTGAGTAGGCGATCAGTGCCAGCATGAACACGGAAAGCACGGTGGCGGTATCCGAACCAATATTGGCGAACTCCAGAATTTCAGGAATCCACACAATCGCCAGCAAATCAGCCAAAGCCATGGCAAGAATGTGGGACAGCGAATACTCGTGCATGGCTTTACGAATCGGAATTTGCGCAAAAAAGAACGTTACAATATCGCAAATGGGGCTGCGGACGTGAGAAGTATTCGCAAATAGTATTTTGATTAATGGAATTGGCACAAGTGTTGTTCCGGCGCGAAGAATGCCGATTTTCAGGCTGCGTGCGGTGATGATCGACGTGATGATGGTGACGATGATCAGGAACATGGCCACGTCGGGAAAATAGCCGGTTACCAGCAGTATGACGGTCAACGGCGGCAGCACGGTGTGTTCGGCGGCAACGCGATACGACGAACGCTTTTTGTGGTAGACCAGGCACAGCAGAAAACACAGCGACCATATGCAGATGCGCGCGGGGCCTTCCATAAGTCGCTGCACGCCTTCCTGTGCATGGAATGCGATTGCGGCTGCGAGAAACAGCGTGTAAATAATGGCCAGAATGGTGAGTCTGACCGGCTTTCCGATGCCATCTTTTGACTGGCTGCCGGTGGTTGCCTGATGTTTCGATTGCTTCGATGCCATGATTGCCTGATTTCGTTCCCTTGTTTCAAGGTTTCACGGTTTGCGCTGCTTTTGTTGGGAAATAGCGCCTGCCTGTGTGTCTGCTTGCCTATAGCACCGGTCCGATGATGCGCCACGGTGCGTTGGGGCCTTCCTCGGCGCTGTCTGGCTGCTTGTTTTCGTTGTTGCCCAACGATTCGTAGATATTGCCGTTCCAGATCACCTTGTCGCCTTGCTTGTACAGTACGTCTGGCTCCCATGTGGGGTAGGCCTGCTGCGAGGAATTCCAGCGTGCATTATCGAAATCGACGAGCGTGCCCGGTGTGCCTCGGAATCCTGATCCTAGGGTGGTGGCAAATTCGCCGTCCGTCTGTTTCATGCCACTGCAGAACGTTTTGAGCGTGTTGGTGTTCGTATAGTTTTCGCCGCATTGCTGGTCGCGGTTCAACGACCACATGCTTAAGTGGCCCAGGCTTGTTTCCAGTGCGAACGTGTTGATTTCGCGCGCATTGTCGAGCGTGAAATACTCGTTTTTGGTGTCGTTCTGGCCGATGAGCACGGTAGCTCCCAGCAGTTCCCAGATCTGATGGTCGCTGAAGAGTTTGCCACGACTGTACAGCAAGGTTTTGTATTGCGCGTGGGCCGCGTTCAACGAGCTTTTAATCAAGGTTGATTGTGTGATCGACGTGGATGCCACGTTGAAATCCATGGTCATGAGATTCACGGTGGAGAGCGTCACGCCAGCGTCCAGAAACGCATTCACGGTTTGCATTCCTTGCGTTGTAAGGCCTTTCGCGTCGGCTGGAAGCGTCAGGCTGATTGTCAGATCGTGACTGGTATCGTCTTTTCCTTTGTTTTTCGCTTTTCCATTGGCGATGAGTTTTGCCACGGCTTGCGCTCGCCGGGTTGCGGTTTCACTGTAACCGTCGAGATTCGTGTTTTCGATATCGAAGTCGAGCGAGGTGACGTGATAGCGGTCGATCACCTGCTGGTATGCGTCGGCAAGCGCGTCGACGTCAGTGCATGCGGAGGCCAGTTCGGTGCCGTTCTGGCCTCCGAAGCTGACGGTTACCGTACGGTCGGTTTTGTAGGTTTGCGCGATGCGGCTGTCAAGATCAAGTGTGGAGGCCGCTTCGTCGAGCGTGTAGTAGCCGCCCCAGCTTGGCCGGCAGCCGTCGCCGGCGGTGACGAATCCGAGAATCACATTCCGGTAGACGTTGCCTACCTTGGATTCGAACTCGTATGAGGGTGTTGCGGTCACGTCTACATAGCCACCGAACCAGGGTTCGGGCAATTTCTTAGCCGCCGTTCGCGTGAACGTGATCCACGACCATGTGCCGGCAGCAACGAGCGCGATGCACAGTATCGCTATGAACAATCGGAGGAAGGAAAAACGCCTTCCCGGAAACAAGGGTTTCATCATTCCCTTTCAAAAATCGTCCAGTCGTCATGCCGATGGGGTCATCGGGTGGCCGAGCAGGCTGTGCCTCCCCCCGCTTGGCTTCAGTGCACAGGCGGGGGATTTTACGGGGGATTGGGTGTTCCTCTCGTGCGCTGGCTTTCTTATATCTCGCTTACATCAAGGGAGTGTAGTATGTGGCTGGTACGACGATTTAGGCAGTGACGCGTATGTTTTTTGCGCCGGTGAGGCGTTGTTGACGATGCAAAGGGGGTTTGAGGTGGCAAAAACAGGGGGTAATAAAGGCGGCGATCGCAAGCATCAATGGGGAGCGGAAACCTCCACGCAACCACTTGCGATTATGCATGACAAGCCTTCGCCGACGCGAGTTGTGCTCGGCTATGTTGCGATTGCATGCACGGTTATTTCATGGCTTGTCTACATGATCACGATGATTCTGTCGTTGTTCGTCAACAATCCCTCACTCACATTACGTTTCGTGGTTGAAGGCGTGCTGTACATGACGATTGTGACCACGCTGATTTTCAGTGCGCTCGTCTACTTGACCACACGGCAAGGGGCGCCATACCGCTTCATCCGGCATGAGCGTGTGCCTCGAGCGATGCTCGATGACCATTTCGCACACAACTACGGCAAAGGCATCACCGTACTGATTCCGTCGTATGTGGAGCAGCCGAAAGTCGTCGAAAAAACGATCTGGTCAGCCGCATTGCAAGAATTTCCCGATTTGGCAGTCGTGCTCTTAATCGACGATCCTCCACATCCCAAAAATGATGAAGCGCGTGCGATCCTCAAAGCAAGCCGTGAACTCATGCCAAAAGTGCTCGCCGAATTGGCGGCGCCAGCCGAACGCTTCACGAAAGCGCGAGATGAAACCGCTGCGGCGCTCGCCAACCAGGTGAGCGCAAGACGTAGTGTGGTCGCACACTGTGCGGAAGACTATCGTGCGGCCGCGCAATGGCTGGAACATAAGGCCGATACTTGGCTGATCGAAGATCATACCGACGATTTCTTCTGCGATCAGGTATTGCGCGGTCTTGCGCGAGACTTGCGTTTGACGGAACAGGCGTTGAACGAATCAATCACTTTGCAGCAGCATGTCGACGTGAATCGCATTCTGCAACTGTACGAACGTTTGGTGCGTATCTTCACCGCAAAAGGATGGTCTTTCGAACGCAAACTGTACGCATCGACTTCTCGCGAAGGCAACAAGGCCATGAATCTGAATTCGTTCATCGGGTTGATGGGCCACTCGTTGAAGCGTGTGGAAACGTCGGATGGCGTGATTTTGCGTGACGTGCGCGAGGACGAATCTCCGGATTTCGTGATGCGCGATTCCGAATATGTGCTGACATTGGATGCCGATTCCATGCTGCTGCGCGATTACTGCCTGCGTTTGGCGTACCAGATGGAACAGCCGGGCAACGAGCGTATGGCCGTGATTCAAACCCCGTATTCCTCGTATCGTGGTGCGCCGACGCGAATCGAACGCATAGCGGCCGCCACCACCGACATTCAGCACATGCTGCATCAGGGCATGACGTACTATGATGCCACGTTCTGGGTGGGCGCGAACGCGGTGATTCGCAAGGCCGCGCTTGACGACATTTGCGTGGTCTCAACTGAGGGCACGCGCACGGTGAAAACGTATATTCAGGATCGCACGGTGATTGAAGACACCGAATCCAGCATTGATTTGGGCTATTTCGGCTGGCATTTGGTTAATTATCCGGAGCGGTTGAGTTATAGTGCCACGCCTCCGGATTTCGGCTCGCTGGTGGTGCAGCGGCGACGTTGGGCGAACGGTGGTCTGCTAATCATCGGCAAATTCTTCCGCATTGTGCATGCCCGGCATCAGCAGGGCAATGATGTGAAGCTGGGCGAGTGGGCGTTGCGCGTGAACTACATGGCATCCATCGCATGGTCGAGTTTCGGCTTGATGTTCCTGTTGGCGTATCCGTTCGATCAGCGGTTGCTGAGCCCGTGGGTGGTGCTCGCTTCGTTGCCGTATTTTGCCACCATGTCGAGTGATTTGAAACGTAACGGGTATAAGCGTTCTGATATTTTCCGTATTTACGGTTTCAATATCGTGCTGTTGACGGTGAATCTTTCCGGTACGCTCAAGTCGATTCAGCAGGGCATGACGAACACGAAGATTCCGTTCGCGCGTACGCCGAAGGTCAATAATCGTACTGCGTCTCCGGCATTGTATGTGACGATGCCGTGGGTGATCATTATTTATTCGTGCATGGTGTTCTATGCCGATACGTTTTCGCATAATTGGGGTAACGCGGTGTTCGCCGGATTCAATGCGATCGTGACATTCTGGGCGCTGACCGCATATATCGGCATCTGGCATTCCGTGCAAGACATGGTGCTCGGCCTGATTCGCTGGTTTTTCGTGCCGATCAAGGAGCCGCAGCAGGAGGCGGCCCACAAGAGGGCCTCCTGGCGTGACGCCCTCTATTTCGGCGATCGCCAAATGATTTACGAGTCCCGCCCGTTATAGCATGCTCCCCGCGGCTGTCTGCACAATCCGTGATTTGCGGTCTTTTTTCGGGTTGTGCAGACGGGTTTAGATATCACGGCGTTGCCACGCCGATTATCGTGCGAACGTTCTGCGCATCCGCTCAACAGCCGGTTGCTTCGAAAAGCAGATAATTGCGGATCATTTCGTCGATATATCCGCTGACGGTGGTTGGAGAGATGCGCCGGCCGCTTGCGGCGGAATTCGCATTTGTGCATGTCTGCTTACATGTCCGATACATTTTTCCCAACGAATTGACAGGAACACGCATCATTCCTCCATGACTTGGGCGGTTATATGGAGCATGTCAGCAGTTACGGCGGCTGGCGAGGTTCCTGATGAACCCCATAACTGAACCCTTCTTCTCTCTGCTGTGGGCGGGCGCGGCTACTACCAGGAGTGGGGGCAAGGAGCCGGTCGAGCTCAACCCCGGCGACGTGGTGTACGTGGTGCCGGAGACCAAGCACTGGCACGGGGCTGCGCCGGATTCCGATTTCGCGCATATCGCCATTATGAATGTGGTGGACGGCGCTTCGAACGAATGGCTGGAGCCGGTCGAAGCCGAATACGACGCGCTGCGCTGCATTGATGAGGCCGCAAAGAGTATGTGATGAAAGCTGTTATGTGCCTATGCGCGGCGCACTAGAACACGACCGCCGACACGATCGTCAGCGAGGCCAGCGAGAACAGCGTGCTTACGAGCACGAAGCCGACCGCATAGTCGGGCATGTTGTTCTTGCGGCCGGTGAACATGGCGATGGTGGTCATGGTCGGCAGGCCGGCGATCACGGTAATCATCAGAATCATGTCGTGAGTGATGGGCAGCTGCGGCAGCGCGCTGGCCAACGCGGTCAGCAGCGTATAGAAAGCGAGCGGGAATGCGATCATCTTGGCGACTAGGCCAACATAGAGTTCGTAGCGTTTGAGGACGCCCCACCACTTGGTCAGCGCGAACAGGCCACCCAAGTAGATCAGCGACATCGGCGTGGCCATATTGCCGATGGTGTGCAGCGGCTTGAGGATGATGTCCGGCACCTTGACGCCAAGCAGAATCAGAATCAGGGCGAGCATCACGCCGATGAAGGCGGGGTTGACGAATCGTTTAAGCAGGCCGAGGACGCGAGTGCCTAGCGAGGGGCGGGCGGCCACCGGAGAACCGCTGTTCGCAGCCTCCCCCACCGAACCGGCGCCGTTCACCGAACCGTTCGCGACCGCACCTCGCGCGCCAATCGCGTTGCCGCCAGTCGTTTCAGCGACCGGCTCGCACAGCCATACGCCGTACGTCCAGAGCAGCGTCTGGTCGATGATCGACATCAGCGCCACGTAAATCGCGCCGTTCTGCGGCCAAAGTGCCATAATCAACGGAATGCCGATAAATCCGGCGTTGCCGAAAATCAGCGACGCCTGAAACACATGGCCACGCGAACCTTTGAGCCTCAACAGCTTGGCGACCAGCCAGAACACCAGGATGAGCAGCGCATACATCACGGCGGTCAGCAGCATCACGCCCCAGTTGGCGGCAAGCTGCGCGCGGTCCGCACCGTCGACGGCGTTCGAGAACACGAGCACAGGGATGAGCACATTGAGCAGCAGCGAGCACATGCCGTCCAGCGCCGTCTGGCCATAGAACCGGAGTCTCACACATCCATACCCGACCATCAGCATGATCAGGAATCCGACCAACTGGCCAATCATGACGCCAAATTGCCCCATGCACGCTCCTCTCGCTCGTTCCCTCCCCGTGATTTCCTGTCACTGGTTCATATAGGCAACCATCTGGACAGGCTCGGCGGCACACGCATCAGTATGTTCGATACCACCACATGTCAATCCACTTCTCGTTCAACCGTTCCCCGTGCTAATGAGCCGCCGGCCACCCCGTGTTGCCTGTGCTGCGCGAGCACCATTACACGTATTGCATTCCAGTGACCATTGGACGCAACGTGTGGGTCGGCGCCAATGTGTCGATTCTGCCGGGAGTCACCATCGGCGACAATTGCGTGATCGGCGCCGGTTCAGTCGCGACGCATTCCATCCCCGCCAACTCGGTCGCTTACGGCGCACCTTGCGAAGTCGCACGCGAAATCGGCGACAAGGACCGCGAGTGTTTCTACAAAGACCGCAAGCTCGACGTGTGGGAGTGAGCTTTCGCGCTACTGCTCTTTGACCTTAAAACGCTCACTGAATTGACGGTCGCGCCAGTAGTAGACGTCGTCGCGTTCGTTGATTTCGCGAATTACCTTGCACGGGCTGCCGTAGGCGACCGTGTTGGCGGGGATGTCCTTGGTGACCAGCGAGTTGGCGCCAATGACCGCGTTGTCTCCAATAGTGGCTCCGGGCAGTACGGTCACGTTCGCGCCAATCCAGACGTTTTCACCGATGTGGACTGGCAGCGAATACTGGGCACCCTGATAGCGCAGGTCCGGACGCACGGGATGGCCGGTGGCCACAAGCGTGACGTTGGGGCCGATCATGGTGTGGGATCCGATGAAGATCTCACCATCGTCCACCAGCGTCAGGTTGAAGTTGGCGTAGCAACGCTCACCCCAATAGGTATTGCAGCCCCAGTTCGCATACACCGGGCATTCGAGGTACAGGCCCTCCCCCGCGGCGCCGAAGAACATCTGCATGAGTTCGGTGCGGCGTTTCGGATTGGTCAGCGGTGTGGCGTTGAGTTCAAGCTGGAGATCGCGTTGGGCGGCCTGCAGATCAAAAAAGCCGTCCACATCATCCGGCAGGTAGACCTCGCCGGAGAACATAAGCGCCATTTTCTCGCGCGTCGCATCATCGATAATCGGCTTGGCGATCGGCTTGTCTTCGGTCATCATTGGCTCCTGTTCGGCGTTTTGGCGATTGTGTCGGTCGAACTATTCTGTCACAGACTCGTTTTCAACACCCAGCATTGAGCGCAGCCAGTCGAGCTCGGCGGCAATTTCAGCATCGTGCACGGCGATGATGCCGCGGCGATAGAGGTCGTGATCTGCTCGATGGAGAGCGGATTGCCGGCGTCACAGGCATCACCGTCAAGGCTGGCGCCACCGTGCAGGTCATCGACCGCAACCCGGACAAGGCCGCAGCAACAGCTGAAGGCGTCACCAATCAGACCCCATGGACCGGCGGTTTTAAGGTTGTCAAGTAAGCGGCATATCGCAGCGAATCATTCTCAATAAGAAAAGTGTGAGGCAAACGCACAATATCACTCAATCGCGCATTCGCGGGAATAGCATCAAACAGCCATTTCTTGGATTCAGATGTGCGATTGGCACCGTGCGGGCCTCACACTTTTCTTATTGAGAACGATTCGCCGTGCAGTCAAGCCCTCCATCCACCCAAAAAGGACTCGCTTTTGGCCGCGTCGTCGCGGTAGGCCTTGCCGAACTCGTCAATGAGCCCATGGAATTCCTGCAAATCCTTGACACTGAGGCTCGTATCCAGCACCACGGGCGAATAGGCCCTGTGGAATGCCGGATAGCCGGCCGGCACGTCGAATCCAAGGAAGGCGAATAGTCGGCGAGCATAAGTATCGGCCACGAATGTGCGGCGCGAAAACACATATAGCATCAGGTCGTCGGCCGTTTCGCCCCCGATACCGAATAATCCGAGCAATTCGGTCCGCAATTCGGCGTCGGGAATATCTGCCGCGCCCTCAGGTGAGGCTCCACAACGCTCCACATACCATCGGCTCAGTGACTGTACCGTCTTGGATTTGTTGACATAAAAGCCGGACGGGCGAATAAGTTCCTGCAGATGCGCTGGCCCCATAATCGCCAGCTTATGGGGTTCGAGCACACCCTCCGCGTTCAACGCCGCAAGAGAACGATTCACATTGCCCCACGCCGTATTCTGCGTCAGCACCGCGCCCACCATAATCTCGAATGTGGTTTCAGCCGGCCACCATCCGGTCGGGCCAAGGGCGGCAGCCATGGTGCGGTACAGCGATTCGATATACGCGGGAGAAGGAACGCTCGGCACCCGCTTTGCACTTCGATTATTCATAGTTGCCATCTACCATTCACCGCAATTCATGCAGGATTCGCCGCATGAACGGGATAGTGACTAGGAATGTCAGCACGTCGGACACCGATTGTGCCATTTCCACGCCGAGCACGCCGAACATCATCGGCAGAATCAGTACGATCGGTGCCAAAAACAGACCTTGTCGGCACAGGGCCAGGAATGAGGCGATGCCAGTGCGGCCCATGGTCTGGGTCATCATATTGCCCATCATGTTGAAGCCGTTGAGAATCACCGTGCAGCATTGGATATGCAGCGCGGCCACACCCACCGCGACCACGGCCGGGTCGGAGCGGAAGATCTCGACCAGTTGCGGTGCGAACACCCACAGCAACACCGCCAACGCCACGAGCACGCAGGTGGCGAGCCGCACGCAGAACCAGTACCCTTCTTTGACGCGCGCGAACAGGCCGGCACCGTAGTTGTAGCCGCACACCGGTTGGAAACCTTGGCCGAGGCCGACGATCACCGAGTTGGCGCCCAACATAATGCGCATCACAATGGCCATGCCGGCGATGGCCGCGTCGCCGAACGGATTGGCGGCGATGTTCACGCAGGTCACGGAAATCGAGCCGGCGCCTTGGCGGATCAGCGAGGGCAGGCCGCCGCCAGCCACTTCGCGCATGAGCAGCACATCCGGCTTGCAATTGCGCAGGGACAGTTTCATCACACCGAATTTGCGGCTCATTGTGGTCAGAATCGCGAAACTCACCGTCTGGCAGATGGCGGTGGCGAGGCCGGCACCGAAAATACCCAGGCCGGCCACGAAAATGAATAATGGCGCGAGCAGGAAATTCAGCAGTGCGCCCGACACCAGCCCGATCATGCCGAATGCCGACTGGCCTTGGTATCGCAGCAATCCGTTGAGCGCAAACGAACCGCATACGCAGGGTGCGGCGACCAGCAGCGGTGTCAGATATTGCACGGCGTATGGGGCGATCGTGGAGGTCGAACCCAGCATGACGACCAACGGCCGCAGTATCAGCAGCCCGATCGCGGCAATTACCAAACCGGAAATCACCGCGCCCGCGAAGCCCACGGCCAACAGTCGGGAGGCACGTTCGTTGTTCTGCTTACCAAGTTCGCGACTCATCGAATTGCCCGCGCCGTTGCCGAAGAAGAAGCCGAGCGCCTGCATCACGGTCATGATGGAGAACGCGATGCCGATGGCACCGGACTGCGCGGTGCCGAGCTGGCCAATAAAGAACGTGTCCGTGAGATTGTAGGCAGTGGTCACCAGATTGGAGATGACGGCCGGCAGGCATAGTTTGAGGATCAGCGGTTTGACCGGCTGCCCGGTCATCTGCTGATATTTCGCGTCCGCGCTTGCGCGTCTCATGCCATGAACCTGAACCACGGACGGTTATCCTACTCGCGCCTTGCCCTATGCGAATGCGCGTGACCGCCATACGGGTTAACATGTCATTCTCGGGAGTGAGCCAAAGAAAAGATAAAGCCACAGCCCGTGCCACGCCCACACCGGCTCATGCCATATTCCTAAAAAGCGCCGTGGTAAAGATGTCCGTTGAGCCTTACCCTAAATACCGCCCAGTAATGCTGCTTGGGTTGGCCGCGACCTGTTCCGGCGTTCCGGTGGCGACGATGCGTCCGCCGCTTTCGCCGCCGCCCGGACCCATGTCGATGATCCAGTCCGCATTGGCGATCACGTCAAGGTCATGTTCGATGACCACGACTGTTGCGCCGCTCGCCACAAGCCGGTCGAACACGCCCAGCAGCACACGCACGTCGAGCGGGTGGAGACCGATGGTCGGCTCATCGAACACGAATACCGCGTCCGATTGGGCTTTGCCCATTTCGCTGGCGAGCTTCAACCGCTGGGCTTCGCCGCCCGAAAGCGCCGGCGTCGGTTCGCCGAGTGTCAGATACCCAAGACCCAAATCATGCAAGGTGGTCAGACGTGCGTGGACCTTCTTGAGGTCGTGGGTCACGGCCAATGCCTGATCCACGCTCATTGCCATGAGTTGGGGCAGACTCAGTGAAAGGTGAGATTCTCCCTTAACCGCACGCCGAATCGCGCCGGCTTCAGACGCATACCGGGAACCGCCGCAGTCCGGGCATTCGATGGTCACGTCCGGCAGGAACTGCACGTCGAGTGAGATCGAACCGGTGCCGTCGCACGTGGGGCAACGCAGCCGTCCAGTGTTGTACGAGAAATCGCCGGCCTTCCAGCCGCCCGTCTTGGCCGCATCGCATCGGGCGAAGGCGCGGCGCAGTTCGTCGTGAATATCGGCATAGGTGGCCACGGTGGAGCGCACGTTTGCGCCAATCGGCGTGGCGTCGATGAGATTCGCACGATGGATGCCCTCGGCCTCAAGTTCACGCACATGTTCCGGCAACTGCTCCCCCGCCGCCTGCGCTTTGAGCGCGGGAATCAGCGATTCGAGCACCATCGTGGTTTTACCGGAGCCGGAGACGCCTGTCACCGCCACGAGCCGGCCGCGCGGAATATCAACGTCCAGCGGCTTGACCGTATGCAGCTGGCTGGTTGTCATGCGGATGTGGCCAAGGTCGAACACCTGCGGTTCCGCCACGCGCTCACGGATGCGCGCGCTCACATTATCGGCCAAGAACGGCGCAATACGACTACTTGGATTCACTGCCACCTCGCCGACCGTGCCTTGCGCGATCACGTGTCCGCCTTCGGCACCGGCAACCGGCCCCATTTCGATGAGATGGTCGGCGGCTTTGAGCACGCGCACGTCATGGTCCACGACCACCACGGAATTGCCATCCGCCACCAAATCATGCATCACGCCGAGCAGTCCGTCCACGTTCGAGGGATGCAGGCCGATGGATGGCTCATCAAGCACATACAGCACGCCAGTGGTGCGGTTGCGCACGGCTCGGGCGAGCTGCACACGCTGGCGTTCGCCGGTCGAAAGCGTGGCGCCGGCGCGATCAAGCGCCAGATAGCCGAGGCCCAGATCCAGCAGCCGTCGGGCCACATCCAGGAACGATTCGCAGATATTGGTGGCCACCGGATGCATGTCGGCGGGCAGGGATTCCGGCACTCCGCGCACCCAATCCACCGCCGCAGCCAAGGTCATCGCACTGGCTTCGGCCAAGTTCAGCCCGCGCACATGCGGGGCTCGGGCGGCAACGCTCAGTCGAGTGCCGCCGCAATCGGCGCATGGCCCCTCCTTGAGAAACCGGGCCACGCGCTTCAGACCTTTCTCGTCCTTGGCCTTGGCGAGCGCATTCTCCACCGTGTACACGGCGTTGAAGTAGGTGAAGTCGAGTTCGGCGAAATCGTCGCCTTTCTTCGGCTTATAAAGGATGTGCTTTTTGACGGCCGGCCCATTGAATACGATGTCGCGCTCCTCGGGCGTGAGCTCGCTGAACGGCACGTTGGTGCGCACGCCCATTGCGCCGCACACCTGCTTCATGAGGTCCCACATGAGCGAGCCCCACGGCAGCACCGCGCCGTCGTCGATGCTTTTCGATTCATCCGGGACCAAAGCCGCGCGGTTCACTTCGCGCACGATGCCGGTTCCAGAGCAGGTCGGGCAGGCACCGGCCGAGTTGAAGGCGAGTGCTTCGGCACCGGGCGCATGGAATTCTTTACCGCATTGCGCGCAGGTGATGGGCAGGCCGGCCGCCACGTTGAGCGTCGGTTCGTTGCGCGCCCCGCAATGCGGGCACACGTGCGAGCCCACGCGGGAGAACAGGAGTCGCAGACTATTGAGCAGTTCGGTCATCGTGCCGAACGTCGAACGGATACCGGGCACGGTGGGCCGCTGGTGCAGGGCCAGCGCGGCCGGCACATGCAGCACTTCGTCCACTTGGGCGCGGTTGGCTTGAGTCAGGCGGCGGCGCGTGTACGTGGACAGCGCTTCCAGATAGCGCCGCGAGCCTTCCGCATACAGTACGCCGAGCGCCAGCGAACTTTTGCCAGAACCGGAGACGCCGGCCACTCCCACCAGTTCGCCCAGCGGAATGTCGATGTCGACGTTCTTCAGGTTATGTACGCGCGCCCCGCGCACTTCGATTGCCTGTGGCCGTTGATTGTTGGTCATGCTCGGCACTGCTCCGCCACCACCTTACTGTCTGACCTATTATCAAGCGTCACACCGTTACCTCTTTCTCGACCTCGCCCTAGACCGCCGCCGCACGAGCTTCATGGTCTCCAGTATCATCACGACCAACGACGGCAGCCGAGAGGCTTTCGCTATTGAGCACCGCTTCTCGCATGCTGTTCGCCGCGTCATTACCGAGACTATCCGCGTTTAGCATGATGAGTTCACGGACGGCGGGCATAATGGCAATAGAAGTCCGTCCACACCGAAGGAGCCCCGAGGATGGAACTACGAGTCCTGCGATATTTTCTGGCGGTCGCCGAAGAAGGCAATATCACGTGGGCCGCGCAACTGCTGCGTATTTCCCAGCCGACACTCTCCCGCCAGCTCAAACAGTTGGAAGAGGAGTTGGGCGTCACGCTGTTCGAACGCGGCAGCCATACCATCACGCTCACCGAAGAGGGCCGGCTGCTGCGCGAGCGTGCGCAGACCATCGTCTCGTTGGCGGACAAAACCGAATTCGAATTGAAGCAGTCAGACAGCGAGCTCAGCGGCGAAATCGCCGTGGGCTGCGGCGAAGTACGCGGCATGACATTGCTGTCTCAGCGCATGGCCGCATTCCGCGAAATCCATCCCGGCGTGCGATTCCGGGTGATCAGCACCACGTCGGACATCATCCAGGAGCAGATCGAGCAAGGCCTCATGGATTTCGGCTTGCTTACCGATCCGGCGGACGTCAGCCAGTATGAATTCCTGCGTACCGGCACCACGGAGCGCTGGGTCGCGATGGTTCCCGAAAGCCACCCGTTGGCAGAGCGCGAATCGTTGACACCACAGAATCTCAAGGATGCCCCGTTGCTCTTCCCAGTGCGTACGCCTGTGCACAATCTGCTGCTGAACTGGTTCGGGCAGTACGCCGATCAGGCGAGGGCGAACATCGCAGGCTACTGCTCGCTGACAAACAACGCCGTCGTCATGGTGACCAACGGATTGGGTCTTTTCCTAGGCCTCGATTTAGGCATGTGCTATCCCGGCGTCCGAGCCGTTCCGCTCTCCCCCGCATTGCAGACCGGCTCGGCCATCGTCTGGAAGAAACAGGCCGCGACCTCGCCGGCCGCCGCGGAATTCGCCCGATTCCTGCTGGACTGAAGCATACGGTCCGAGGATATTCTCACACGGAATCGAAGCGTGGTGCCGGATTCCTCTACTCAGCCCAGCGCAGCCGGGCGTAGGCGAATGCGGCGACGAGCAGCACGGCGGCCGCGACGAACACGGCACGCAGGGAGCCGTCAAGCGAGGGCATGAAGGTGGCGACCACGCCGAACACGGCCACGCCGATCGCCCCGCCGACCTGGCGGAACGTGTTGAACACCGCGCTGGCGATACCCGCCTGCCTCTGCTCCACGCTTACCAGCACCAGTCCGGACAGCGCCGGCGTGACCAGCGCGCCGCCAAGGCCGACGACGCTCAGAGCGACGGCGATCACCCATGCAGGCATCGGAGCCGACACCAGCACCGCGGCAAGGAAGCCGACGGCCATGGCGATCAGTCCGATGGACACGGTGAACCGGGTGCCCATCGAGTTGATGACCTGCCCGCTGAACACGTTGGTGACCACCATGACCACCGCGGAGGGGATGAACACCAGACCGGCGGCGAACGGGCTCATGCCCTGCTCGCTTTGCAGGAACAGGGTGGAGATGAAGACCATGCCGAACCAGTTGAAAATCATGATGAAGCCCACAATCAGCGAGATGCGCATGCCGTCGTTGCGAAACAGGTTCAGCGGCACCATCGGATGCCTGACCTTGGCCTGCGCAAGCACGAACAGCACGAGTGCGGCGATGCCGACGGCCAGCATCGCGAGCGTCACCGGCGAGGAGATGCCCAAGGAGCCGATTTCGATGACGCCGGCCACCAGCGAGGCGAGGCCGATCAGCGCAAGCGCCTGACCAAGCCAGTCGAACGAGATGGCACGGGTGGGCGAGGGGGCGACCTTCGGCGCGAGGGCGAGCACGATCAGGCAGAACGGCACGTTGACCGCAAAGATCAGACTCCAGTGAATCGGCGTGAGCAGACCACCGAACAGCGGGCCGAACGCGGACGCGGACGCCGAGCCGGCACCCCACAGGCCGAGGGCGAAGGCACGGCGGCGCGGGTCGGGATTGGCCTCATTGATCAAGGCCATCGACGCCGGCAGAATCAGGGCTGCGGCCACGCCCATCAGGCAACGGCCGACGATGAGCACCAGCATGGTCCAGGCGAAGGTGCTCAGCAGCGAGGCCACACCGAACAGCGCCGTGCCGAAGAAGAACATGCGCTTGGCACCGAACTTGTCGGACAGGCTGCCGGCAAGCAGCAGCAACGAGGCGAACAGCAGCGTGTAGCCGTCGATCATCCACTGCTGCAACGCCATGTCGCCGCCAAGGTCAGCGGTGATGGTAGGCAGGGCCACGTTGACGATCATGGTGTCCATGCCGGTCAGGAAGAACGCCAGCGACGTGGCGAACGTGGTCAGCCCTGCGCTGTAGCGGGCCGAGCGACGCGATGCGCGACGGGCCTCACGCTCGAGGCCTTCGTCTTCGCATACGAGGCCGAGCGCTGCGGATTCGTTGATTGATGTCATATTCACCTATATTCCATTGGTTTATATGTTTCCGTTTGGTTATTGCAGTAGCTATGATATTCTTTGAGACACCAGTAAAACAGCAGTTTACAAATACTTATGGCTCACAGTTCATAAACCATTGGTTAATGGAGGTCGTAATGTATGACAGAAGACTGGATGCGGTGATCGCCGCCGCGCAGACCGGCAGCTTCGCCAAGGCCGGTCGTCTCCTGCATATTTCCACGCCGGCGGTGGCCAAACAGGTCAATACGTTCGAAAGGGAATACGGTCTGACGCTGTTCGACCGATCGCGCAGTGGCGTGCAACTCACCAAAGCCGGCAAGGAGTTCGTCGAGGACGCACAGATGATTGTGCGCCAATGCGAGGAGATTCTACGCCGTGCGCAACGGCGCAGCGCCGACGGCATCGCCACCGTCCGCCTTGGCGTTTCCATCCTGCGCCCCGGCCGCCGTATCCTCGACCTATGGCAGCGCGATGCCGGCAAGCACACCGACATCCGCTTGGAACTGGTGTCGATGCCCGATGACTCCGAAGCCATCAACGACATCATCACCCATCTCGGCGAGGACGTCGATTTGATCTCCACTGCCTTCGACACCGGCTATTGGGATGACACCTGCGACACCCTCGCCCTCGATTCCGAGCCGCTGTGCGTGGCCGTGCCACGCAATCACGCATTGGCGAGACGCGCACAACTCACATTGAAGGACCTCGAAGGCACACGCATCCGCATCCTCAAACGCCATCGCGGCGCCAACGACACGGCCCGGGATCTTTTGGAACATCACCCCGCCATCGATCTGATCGACATCGACCATTACGATCTCGACACGTTCAACGACTGCGCCGAATCCAGCGATCTGCTCATCTCCAAACCGATGTGGGCCGGCATTCACCCGCAACTCGTCAACGTAGCCGTGGACTGGCCCGAACCGGTCATCATGCACTACGGACTGCTCTATCCGCTCGACGCGACCCCGGTGATTCGCGCGTTCATCTCCCGCATCGCCGAATTATCCGGCCTTGCCGACCGCACTCCATGCCAAGCTGACAGGATGTGATACCGCAGCCCTCCGCCCCGAGCTTTGGCGATACCGGGTGCGACGCGGCGACGATCGTCACGTTGGGCGCGATCATCGTCCCATCGCCGATAGTGATCTGCGCGTCATCCACCAACGTGCAGTTGAAATTAATGTAGACGTTGCGGCCCAAATGGATGTGATGCCCGCCCCACATCGCGTGATATGGCACCTGGATATACGCGCCATCGCCATAGTGTCTGCCTCGTTGCTTATCGCTCTTTCCACACAGCTCACTCAGGCCAAGAAGTAGCCCTCTCCATAGCAACCAGTGGGGCCACCATTCAATGCGAACGGTGGCCCCACTTATTATAGGCGTCTTATAGGCACTGAAAAAGGAAGTATGCCGATAAGACAAGTCGAAACCGGAACGCCCGGTCAGTCGCCGGACTGCTTGGCGGCCGGCGCGATGGACAGCGACGGGTCGTTGAGCGGGATCATCATCGACTGGGTGGCGTGGTACAGGTCGGATTTGCCCGGCCAGACCGTGTTCAGCAGCTGGTTGTTGCGGTCGAGCTGGTGGAACCAAGAGCCGTTGACGTGGTCGATGACGTATTCGTCGGCGTACTGCAGGAACTCGGCGTAGCGCTCGGCGTATTCGGGCTTGCCGGTCACGTGGGCCAGCGTCGAGGAGGTGTTGATGGCCTCGGCGAGCGTCCAGTGCATACGGTCGTGGACCACCGGCTTGCCTTCCCAATCGGTGGTGTAGACGATGCCGGGTGCGCCGTCGGTGTCCCAGCCGTCCGCGACCGCACGATGGAACAGGTGCTCGGCCACGTCGATCAGTTTCGCCTTCTTGGAATCGGCGATGGGAGCGCTCAATGCATACTGCGTGATCAGTCGGGCCCATTCGATGCCGTGGCCCGGGGTGGCGCCGTACGGCTTGAACTGGTCGTCCGGCTTGTCCCGGTTGCATTCGAGATCGAGACTCCAGTCCTCGTGGAAATGCTCAGGGATACGCCAGTCGTTGTTCTCCGCCCAGCCGATTACATGGTCGATGATGCGGCCCGCGCGCTTGCGCCAAGATTCATCGCCGGTGACGTCCGACACGGCCAGGAACGCCTCGACCGAGTGCATGTTGGCGTTGAGGCCACGATACGGGTCAAGCTCGGTGAAGTCCTCGTTCCAGGTGTCCACGGACAGGCCGACCTCGTCATCCCAGAAACGATTGAGAAACACGTCCTGCGCGTCGGCCAGCAGTTCTGCCGCGCCAGGGCGGCCAAGCAGCGTGGCTGAAGAGGACGCAAGCAGCACAAACGCATGGGCGTAGCACTGCTTGGTACCGACGTGGCCGCCCTCGGGGGTGACGGCCGCGTACCAGCCGCCGTTCGCGTCGTCATGCAGCTCGCCACGCAAGCCGCGCAGGCCGGCGTCGACCAACGCCCCGGCGCCCGGATGACCCACGAACGCGGCCAGCGAGTACACGTGCGTCATACGGCAGGTGATCCACGTCTCGCGGTTGCGGTCCTTCCATGGCGTACCGTCGTCGCCCAGCCAATACGAGCCGCCGCCCGGAGACGGGAAGGCATGACCGAAGTCCATGAGATTATCGCGTTGCTCGTTGAGCCACGCCCTGTTTTCCGGCGCACCGAGCGCATATTTGGCTTCGACGTTCTGCATTTGCTTCACCCTTTCATGTGCTATGAGCAAGGAGCTCGAACAATATCTATCGGTTCATTTCCGCGAATACCAAAGAGGCATAGGTGGTGACAGCCACTGCCGAGAGAAGGACAATGGAAGTCATCCCGATTACCCCCTCCGCGATAGCCGGAATCGCTGTCGCAAGAGCTGTGCCCATAACGACGAGAAGGATTCCGACGGCGAACAGTGCGACTGCCTTCGCGACGGTCTTTCCCGAGGAATGGGCAGTAGAAGCAGTAGCTGCGTAGGTGTTCATGAGAGTCTCCTTCGATTATTGACAGTACCTAGCGTCGTTGCCTAACTGAAGCGCTTAAGTACAGTATAAGACATTGAGCTTAGCTCGACACGCCAAGAATGACGTAAATATGCTCAAAGCGTCATGTATCGCCATGTAACAGTACGTCAAAGTAACTTAATCGCTTGACTCCGCAACCGCTTGAAAAATCAAGGACATCGATGCCGATCTCAGCCATGCGCGGCCAGAGAGACCAACCAGACGCACTGGTGCATCACTGGCGGCATCGAACACCATCGACACCACGCCATTGCCCCATGCAAATCGTCAGTTGTCACCCAATGCCACGATGCTCATCTGCCCTGTTCACTCACCGTTCACGGGGGGCGCCACGGAATCACGCACCATCAATTCATATGGTGATTCGGTGGCGTTAGACACCTTTTCGCCATCAATCTGCTTGAACAGCATAGGCACCGCACGGCTGCCCAAGCGGGGAATATCCCGCCACAGCGCGGTGATGGACGGTGTCGTAACGGTGCACATGAACGAATCGTCCCATGACACGATGGAGATGTCATCCGGCACGCTCAACCCCTGTTCCAAGGCCACGCGCATGCCTTCGATGGCCATCACGTCATTGTCGTACACAATCGCCGTGGGCGAATCGGGGAATGAAAGCAGGCGGGAGGTGCATTCTCCGCCCTGCTCCGGCGTGTAGTCCGAGTGCAGGCAATCGTAGCGCATGCCCAGCGCCACGGTCTCCTCGTTGAAAGTACGGTCACGCACGAACGTGTGCGCAAAGCGTTCCGGTCCGGCAATACGTGCAATGTGCCGGTGCCCCAGCTCATGCAGACAGTCGACAATCTGCCGCGCACCGTGGGCCTCATCACTCGACAGCGTCGGCAACCCTTTGGTCACGGATGGGTCGGCGATCACCAACACCGGCGATTCGGGATGTTCCTTATACAGCTCGATTCGAGGATCGCCGATTTCCACATTGGTGACCAAGGCGGCGTCCACGCTGCCGGAAGCAATCCAATTGCGATGGATGCGCAAAGCGCTGCTTGTGTCCGGCACGATGCGCAGCAGCAGCGAATAGTCGCGCTTTTCCAGTTCGGTGCCCAGACCGGCGATGAGTGCCATCGCATACGACTCCACGGCGAACACCTCGGGATTCATGCTCAGCACCAGACCGATCGACCGTGTGCTCGCATCGGATAATGCCTTGGCAGCGCTGTTCGGCTTCCACCCCATCGTTTCAGCGACTCGCAACACCTTTTCACGGGTCTCGCTGGAGACGCCGGGCTTGTCGTTCAGCGCATACGAGACGGCACTGCTGGAGACGCCGGCCGCCCGCGCGACGTCTGAAATGGTGACCTTGGCCTTACCCATACTGCCTCCTACGACGTAAATCAAACGGTTAAGTTCATTTAATCATGCCATACCATTTCCGGCTCCGGCGTTTCCAAGACCGTGAGCGCCGCATCGACTGTGGTCCGAACCGATATCCGATGAACTCGGTCCGGACCAGCAGATCCGCGAGGCCAATGGCGCTCAGCGCTTCAGGTCGTTGGCGCAGCGCAACACGTTTGCCGCAACGAACGCTTGCGGGTCTACCGTGGCATTGCTGGCGATATGCCAGGTCACCGATTCGCCCGGCAGCAAAGTTGCCAGACCACCGTCGATGGAGGCCGCGGAATCGACTTTGTCGACCATGCAGAACAGGTCACGCACGTAACCCGTGGCCATGACGGTCAGAGCATAGCCGTCATCCGCCGGCTCCGCACTCGCCTTGAACGGCGTGGGCTCGAGCTTCTGGTCGATGACGTCGGTGCCGTTGTAGATTACGCGGGCAAAGGCGTCGTCGGACGGGGTAGCCACGATAAGCTCGTTCGTCGCATCGCCGAACATGGAGACGTCCGCCGGCAGCGGCAATCCGATATGCCCGACCGTGTCGAGAGTCACGTCGAACGAGGTCGAGGCGAGCGTCTCGCCGGCCAACGTCATGCGGCGCACCGTCCAGGTGCCGGCCCACGGCGCGAGCGTGTCGTTGAGCACGATCAGTTCGAGATGGTCAGGGGCGACGGGGTTGCCTTCCCAGCTCAGGTCCTCGCGGGCCTTGTCGGAGACGCGAGGCTGAATCGTGGCCAGACGCGGCGCGAAGAAGTCGCGGGAGGCGTACCACAGGGGCTTGCGGTGGCCGTCGTAGTCGACTGCGGCCCAGGAGACGACCGGCCAATCGTCGTTGAGCTGCCAGATCAGTGAGCCTGCGTTCGCCGGTTCCAGTGAGCGCATATGCTCCACGCCGAAGCGGATGGCCTGCGCCTGCTGCAGCTGGCATGCCCAGTGCCAGTCCTCGATATCGGCCCAGTTGTCGGTGTCGATCAGCCAGTTGCGGGTGCCGTCGGCGTTGTAGCTCACCTCGTCGATGGTGCCCGGTGTCAGATGCGAGCGCATGCCACGGGCGAGCTTATAGTTGCCACCAGAGGCTTTCTGGTGCACGAGCATCTGCTTGCCGAACGGTTCGAGCTTGTCATCATGCACCACGCGGGTGAGCGTGCTGAACGCGGGCGGCGCCTGGTAGCCGAATTCGTCGGCGAAGCGCGGCGTGTAGTCGAGGTACTTGCGGTAGTCCACACGGTTCCACACATCCCAGATGTGCATGGTTCCGTCGATGTCCTTGTTGGCGTCGGTGAACTTGGTGAAGCTCATCGGGGAGCTCGGCAGGTAGACGTGCACCGGGTCGAGTTCGGCCAGCAGGGATGGGAAGAGATCGGCGTAATAGTAGTCGCCCCAGCCCTTTTCTCCGTAGCCGTAGGCGTTGGGTGCCTTGTCGTCGTCGCGCAGGGCCTGCTTGTAGCCCCACCATTCGGAGTAGGCCACATAGTTCTCGTTGGAGCCGTTCCACACGGTCAGGCTGGCGTGGGAACTCAGGCGCGCGATCTGCTCGCGAGCCTCGGCCTCCACTTCGGCGCGGGTGTCGGCGTCTTCCGGGTAGGCAGCGCAGGCGAGCATGAAGTCCTGCCAGACCATGATGCCGGCACGGTCGCACATCGCGTAGAATTCGTCGGCCTCATAGATGCCTCCGCCCCACACACGCACCATGTTCGAGTTGGATTCCACCAGATCGTTGACGCCGCGGCTGTAACGCGCGTCGTCCACCTGGGAGATGAAGGCGGAGTCGGGAATCCAGTTGTAGCCGCGCGCATGCACCGACACGTCGTTGACGTAGATCTGGAACGGGCGTCCGGTCTCGTCGGCGGCGGTGTCCACACGCACGGTGCGGAAGCCGACTTCACCGGCCCACTGTGCCTCGCCATGCTCGCCGAGACTCACCTGCACGTCGTACAGCGGCTGGTCACCGTAGCCGCGCGGCCACCACAGTTCCACGTCTGGAATCTCGACGGTAATCGAGCCGCTGTTACACCCTTGGGCGATGACGCCGGCCAGTTCCAAGTTCACATCATGGCCACCGACATGCACCATGAACGGCACAGCCGGCTTAGAAGAGTGCACATCGCCAGGAGACATCAGGCGACCACCACCGGCACGCTCGATGTCCACATTCACAGTCAGCACGCCGGTGCCGTCCGCGCGGACATCCACCAGTGGGCGCACGGACTCGATGCGGGCCTCGTTCCACGAGTCAAGGCCTATCGGACGCCAGATTCCGGCGTTGGCCACGTCGATGCCCCAATCCCACCCGAAGGAGTAGCTGGGCTTACGAATCTGGTTGAAGGCGTGATGCTCGGTGTGTGGATAGTAGCCACGTCGCTGTTCTTCGGTATCGGAAAAGCGCACGGGAGACATGAACACCACGGAAAGCGTGTTCTTGCCGTCGCGCAGGTAGGGGCGCGCATCCCAGCGGTAGGTGCGGTGGAAGTTGCGGGTATTGCCGACGATCAGCCCATTGAGCGACACATAGGCAACGGTGTCGAGTCCATAGGCCACCAGATCATGGCGGTCGTTGCCGTCGTTATGCCAGTCAAATTCGCAGGTGAATCGCCAGTCGATGTCACCGATCCACTGCTGCCTGTTCTCGTTGTCGCCATCGAAGGGATCTTCGATGAGTCCAGCATCGAGCAAGTCGATGGTGGCCTCGCCTGGAACCGTGGCGGGGATGCCAGCAGTGAGCCGGTCACGTAAGGCCTCAGGCGCAAGTTCCGGGTTCAGCGCGGTGAACGTCCAACCAGAATTCAGAGGGGTGAAGGTGTGAGGGGTGTAGGTGGTGTGGGTGGTCATAAGAAGTCCTTACATTCACATGTAGGCTCCTCGGCAATCGGGGAGCCTACGAATGGCTAATACGGTGGAGACTACCGTCCAGCGGCCGCAAGTTCCTTGAGTCGACGTTCCGGGTCGGGGGCAGCTCCAATCAGGGTCTTGGTGTACTCCTCCTTCGGGTGGAGAATCACCTCGTCCGCCGGTCCGTGTTCTACGAGCTCGCCCTTGCGCATCACCATGATCTCGTCGGAGAAGTGGCGGGCGGTGGCCATGTCGTGTGTGATGTACAGCACGCCGAGATTTTCCTCACGCTGCAGGCGAGCCAGCAGGTTCAGTACGCCGAGGCGAATCGAGACGTCCAGCGCGGAGACCGGTTCGTCGGCGATGAGGATGCTAGGCTCGGGGGCCAGGGCGCGGGCGATGGCCACACGTTGGCGTTGACCGCCGGACAGCTCGCCGGGCAACCGGGAGGCGAAATCCTCGCCGGGGGTCAGACGTACACGGTCGAGCAGTTCGATGACACGTTTGTGTACTTCCGCGTTGCTCATACCGGGATGATGGATCTTCATCGGACGAGCAATGTGGTGTTCGACCGTATGGAATGGGTTCAGCGAGGCATACGGATCCTGGAACACCATCTGCACGGTCTTACGGAAGATGTGGCCCGCCTTGCGTCCGTGGTGGTCCACCGGCTTGCCGTCGATGAGAATCTGCCCCTCGGTCGGCACCTCAAGGCCCAGAATCATCTTGGCGATGGTGGACTTGCCGGAGCCGGACTGGCCGACCAAGGCCACCGTCTTACCGGATTCCAACATGAAACTCGCATGGCTGACGGCCGTGAACTTCATGGTTTTCAGGCCTTCGCGCAGGTCAAACTGCTTGGTGACATCCTTCAATTCAAGCGTGGTCATGATCTCACTCCTTGGTGGCGAACGGCGAGGTACCCATGGCCAGGTCCTCGGAACCGGTGCGAATAAACGAACCACGGTCGCCGGTGAGCGACGGGAAGCTGTCCAGCAGCTTGGCGGTGTATTCGTTCTGGGGATGGGTGTAGAGCTCCATCGCATTGTTCATCTCGACAATCTCGCCCTTGCGCATCACGGCGATGCGGTCGGAGATTTCCAGCAGCAACGGCAGATCATGGGTGATGAAGATGACAGCAAAGCCAAATTCGTCCTTCAGACGGGTGATTTCACGCAGAATCTCGCGCTGCACCACCACGTCCAGAGCGGTGGTCGGCTCGTCCATGATCATCACCTGCGGGTCGAGGGCCATTGCCATGGCGATCATCACACGCTGGCGCATGCCTCCGGACAACTCGTGCGGGTAGGCGTTGAGCCTGTTGCGGTCCACACCCACGCGTTCCAATAGCTCGCCGCATTTGTCGAGCCGCTCTTTCTTGCTCATGTCCGGGCGATGAGTGGTGAATACGTCGCCCAACTGGTCCTTGATCTTCTTGACCGGGTTGAGCGAATTCATGGCGCCTTGGAAGACCATTGAAATCTTCTCCCAACGGAACATGCGCAGGTCGTCGCCTTCCAGCGCACGCACATCAATCGGGTAACCTTCGCGCGAGTTGAACACCACACGGCCGGAGGTGACCACGGCTGGCGGCTTAAGTAGACGGTTCACGCCGTAGGCCAACGTGGACTTGCCGCAACCGGATTCGCCGGCCAGGCCGAGCACTTCGCCACGACCAAGCTTGAGGTTGACGTGTTTGACGGCTTGCACGGTTTTCTCAGCTCGGTATTCGACGCAGAAGTCGTCAATCTCCAGCACCGGATCCTGCTCGTATACCGGCGGCAATACGTTGTTCTGAATGGTTTCAATCATGATGCCACGGACTCCTTTGCTGCGACATGGGCAACATTGCCTGCGGGGAATGCGGCGTCGGACTTCGCCTTGCCGGCCTTCTCCTCGAGCTTCCACTTCTTGATCTGGCTGCGGGTGGCGGCCTTGAGCTTCGGGTTGACGATCTCGTCCACGGAGAAGTTGATGAGGGCCAACGCCGCGCCGAACAGTGCGATGCACAGGCCGGAGGGCACGAACCACCACCATGCGCCGAGGATCAGGGCCATGCCGTTCTGAGCGTAGTAAAGCATGGTGCCCCAGGTGTATGAGTCAGTGGCGCCCAAGCCCAGATAGGACAGTCCGGCTTCGCCGAGAATTGCGGCAATCACGGCCTGCATGGCCTGGGATGCGAGCAACGGAATCAGGTTCGGGAAAATCTCGACGAACAGGATGCGCCACGGCTTCTCACCGGCCACACGGGCGGCCAGCACATAATCACGCGAACGCACGGACATCGTGTAGCCACGCAGCACTCGTGCGGGTCCGGCCCAAGAGGTCAGGGCCAGCACGCCGGCCACGAGGAACGCGGATTTGTTGGGCATGTAGCTGGCGATGACGATCATCAGCGGCAGACCGGGGATGACGAGCATCACGTTGGAGAGCAGCGAGAACGCCTCGTCGGTGGCACCGCCGACGTATGCGCCGAGGATGCCGAAGAAGCTGGAGAGGGCCACGGCCAGGATGCCGACCGTCACGCCGATGAACAGTGATCCTCGGCAGGCGTAGGCCAGCTGGGCGAACACGTCCTGCCCGGTCTGGGTGGTGCCAAGCCAGTGTTCGGCGCTGGGGGCGGTCAGGCCCACATCGCTTACCTTGTTCGGGTCCTGGACGAAGAACGGCACGACGATGGCAAAGAACGCGATGATGCCGACGATGATCAGGCCGATGGCCAGCTTTGGAGTCATGGGCGGGAGCATCGAGTCGGCTTTGCTCTTGCGCTTGTTGCCGCTTGGCGCCTGTAGTTCCTTCTTTTCGGCCTCGGTCAGGTTCGAGGCCGTCTTGGATGATATTGCGGTTGACATGATGCCTTTCCTTTCAGCCCTGAGCCCGGGTGCGCGGATCGATCAGGCCGTAGATCAGATCCATGAACAGGTTGGCGCCGAGCACCGAGATGGTGATGATCATGAAGATGCCCTGCATGAGTGCATAGTCGTTATTCTGCACGGCGGTGAGCAGCGCGAAGCCGATGCCGGGGTAGGAGAACACCGATTCGGCAACGATCGAGCCGGCAACCACGAATCCCAGGGAGATCGCAAAGCCGGAAATCGAGGGCAGGATGGCGTTGCGGGCCGCGTAGGAGGTCATGATCTTGAAGCGCGACAGGCCCTTGGCTTCGGCCGTCAGGATGTAGTCCTCGGAGAGGGTGGAGACCATCATGTTGCGCATGCCGAGCATCCAGCCGCCAACCGACGACAGCACGATGGTGATGGCCGGTAGCATGCCGTACTTAATCACCGAGGCGATGAATGCCCAACTCCAGCCCGGGGTCACGCTCCAGACGTCATAGCCGCCGAACAGCGGGAAGATCGGGTTCTTCAAGCCGAAGAAGTACAGCAGGATCAGCGCGAGCCAGAAGTACGGGATGGACTGGAACAGCGTGGTGACAGGAATCAGGTTGTCGATCCAGGAACCGCGCTTCCATCCGGCGAGCGTGCCGAGAATCGTGCCGAACACGAAGGCGAGAATCGTGGAGATGCCCACCAGACCGACCGTCCATGGCAGGGTGTTGCCAATCACGGAGGACACAGAATTTGGGAAGTAGGTCACGGAGACACCGAGGTCCCCGCGGAAGATGTTGCCGAAGTAGCTGAGGTACTGCTGCCACATTGGCACCGAGGAATCGGAACCAAGCATCAGCTCGACGGCATGACGGGTGGCCGGAGTCACCTGGCCCTTCTGAGAGAGCTTGGAAATCAGCTGGTCGACGGGATTGCCGGGCATGATGCGCGGCAGGAAGAAGTTGAGTGTGAGCGCGGCCCACAGAGCAATCAGGTAAAATCCCAGTTTTCTCAAGACGTATTTCATGATTTGTCCTTACTGCTTCGGTTCGAGATGCTGCAGGATGATGCCCATATCCCAGGCCTTCCATGCGGCGGGCAGCGCGTACATGTTGTCTTCGGTGGGCCAGCCGGTTACCTTGGAGTCGTTGAATTCGGTGAGCATCGAGTTGATATAGACGGGAATGTACGGCACGTCGTTGGTGATCTCCTGCTGGACGATGGCGTACTGCGCCTTGCGCTCGGCCTCGTCCTCGGTGGCCGCCGCATTGGCGACCGCCTTGTCGACGACCGGGTTTGAGTAGCGGGCGTAGTTCTGACCGCCGGAGGTGTCGCCGACCTTGGCCATGTTGTCAGTGGTGTAACGCGGGCTGTACGTGTAATACGGATCTGAGGTGACGCCGAGTCCAAGCGAGTCAAGCGAAAGCTGGTAGTTGCCCTTCTGCTCGTTTTCGTTCCACTGGTTCCACGCCATCTGGGAGGAGACGATTTCGATGCCGAGTGGCTTGAGCTGCTGCTTCAGGGTGTCGTTGATCAGGATGTAGTCAGACCATCCGGCCACTGTCTGGATGGTCATGCTCAGCTTTTCACCGTTCTTGTAACGGTAGCCGTCCTGGCCCATTTTCCATCCGGCGTCCTCGAGGATCTGCTTGGCTTTGTCCGCGTCGCCGGTTTCCGGTGTGTATTGCAGGCTGTCGTCGGTGATCCATTTGGCGTCGCGGTCCGGCATCAGCATGGTGGGCGAGCCCATAGCTCCCGAGCCGGCGCCGGCAAGGGCGTTGAGCTGGGTACGATTCATGCCGTAATAAATGGCTTGGCGCACTGCCGTGTCGGTCTGAGGCCCCTTGCACCCGGCTTCGGCGTTCGAACAGGTCATGACCACGGTGGTCAGGCGGGGCGTGTTCACGGCGGAGATGCGCGGGTAGTTCTTGAGCAACATCTTGTAGCTGGGGATGTAGGCGCTCATCCAGTCGACCTGTCCGGCCATCAGCGTGCTGGTGGCTGCGGAGGCGTCGTTCAGGGCCACATAACGCACGCCGTCAATCTTCGGCTTGCCGTTCCAATAGTCCTTAAAAGCCTTGAAGCTGTAGGACTGATTGGTGAACTTATCCAGCTTGAACGATCCGGTGCCGATCGGGTCGGCATTGGTGTAGTTCATCGGGTCCTTGACGTTCTTCCAGATGTGCTCGGGCACGATGGCCTGGCCGCCGAGGATGCCACCCTCCTGCATGTATGCGCCGGTGAACGGCTCATCGAATTCGGTGCCGTCCGCGTTCTTGGTCGGGAAGATCAGTTTGACGTGAGTATCGTCGATGACCTCGGCGGTGCAGGCCGTGCCGTTGGTGTTGAGGGCCGGGGTGTTGTGAATCAGGTTGAAGGTGAAGGCCACGTCTTTGGCGGAGAACGGCTCGCCATCCTGCCACTTGACACCTTTTCGGGTGGTGATGGTCAGCTCGGAGCCGTCTTCGTTCCACTCGTAGCCTGTGGCAAGCATCGGGGTCGGATCCTCATCCGAAGCGAGGTTATACCAGTACAGGGTCTCGTAGATCACGCCCAGCGTGGGACCGAGCGCTGTGGGAGAGAACGGGTTGAAGTTCTCGTTGAACGTGCCGGTCGTTCCGTTGAAGATACTGACCACGGTTCCGTCAGCTGCCGTGTTCGACCCACCGGAGCAGGCTGAGACAGACATCAGAGAAGCGATGGCGGCCAGCGCTGCAATCGTGCGCCGTATGCCCTTTCTCACTTTCGACGTCATCGTCAATCCTTTCGATTGTTCTTGATTCTCCTTTGCCGGCTTCTTCACCGGCAATCTCCAGCGGCACTGTAACTCAACCGCTTAAGTAATTATGATGATAACTTAAGCGGTTGCGTAAATCAACCATGACTGCGTCGCGCGTGTCTTATTGTTGTCACAACTCACACTACGCGCCCTACAGCTTGAAAAAATATTGCAGTTACTTACTTTTACAAAAAAATGTTGCATCAGATTTGTTATCGGATGCAACATTTTCCGTATACGTTATTTCACAGTATTGTACTGAACCACTTAATTATTCAGTCAAGCAGTTGTCACCGCTGCTCCTGAGGGATGGCATGCTCGGCGATCAGCCGCTTGTACCATTTGAAGCTATCCTTCGGGATGCGTTCCTCGGTCTCGTAGTCCGTGTACACGATGCCGAAGCGCTTGGTGTAGCCGAAAGCCCACTCGAAGTTGTCGAGCATGGACCACACGAAGTAGCCACGCAAGTCCACGCCGTCCTCGATGGCCTTGAGCGCCGCTTCGAAGTGCCGCTTCAGGTAGGCGATGCGCTTGGGATCGTGCACGGCCTTGGTGCCATCCGCCTCGATGACGACCCTATCTCCGCCCTCGACCGCGATGCCGTTCTCGGTGATCATCAGCGGAATCTCCGGATAGTTGTTGTGCACGCGCATCAGCAGGTCGTACAGACCCTTCGGGTCGATGTTCCAGCCCATGTCGGTGTGTTCGCCGGGCGTCGGCAGCCAGTCGACGTCGCTGGCACCGGGCGCGGTGGAGGCTGCGGTGGACTGCGGGAACTGCGGGCGATCGCTCATAGCGACCAAGCCGGAGGAATAGTAGTTGATGCCAAGCACGTCCAGCGGCTGGTGGATCTGTTCCAGGTCGCCGTCCTTGACGAACTCCCAATCGCAGATGCCCTTGGTGATGGCGAACAGTTCGTTCGGATAGTAGCCGCGCAGCATCGGGTCGAGCCACACGCGGTTGCCAATCAGGTCGAGACGGTGCACGGCGTCGGCATCGCCACGGTTAAATTGAAGGTTCAGCGTGACCGACAGTTGCGACTTGGCACCGACCTCGCTGCGCACGGCTTGAGCCATCAGGCCATGGGCCAGATTCAGATGGTGCACAGCCGGGAAGGCTCCGGGGCCGAGGCCCAGACCGGGCGCATGTTCGGTGGCGCCGTAGCTCAGGTAGGAGGAGCACCATGGCTCGTTCAGGGTGGTATAGGTCTCGATGCGGTCGCCCAGGCGGTGGGCCACGACCTTGGCGTAATCGGCCAGCTTGTAGGCGGTGTCGCGGTTCAGCCAACCGTTCTTGTCGCCGAGGTACTGCGGCAGATCCCAATGGTACAGCGTGACCGTGGGCTTGATGCCCTTGGCCAGCAGTGCGTCGACCACACGCTCGTAATAATCAAGGCCTTCCTCGTTGACCGGGCCGTCTTCGGTCGGCATCACGCGCGGCATGGCCACGGACAGGCGGTAGGAGTCCACGCCGAGGTCGGCAAGCAAATCGATGTCCTTGTGCCACAGATGGTAGGAGTCACAGGCCACATCACCGGTGTCGCCGTTCACGGTTTTGCCGGGCGTGTGGGAGAACGTGTCCCAAATCGATGGCGCGCGGCCGCCCTCGGTGGCGCCGCCTTCGATCTGATACGAGGCCGTGGCCGTACCAAACTGGAATCCTTCGGGAAATATCATGGTCATATTGCTCCTTTGTCTGGCCATCATCGGTGTGTGGAAGATTACCCTCCACAGCGAGGGAATATGGGTCATATGTCGGGCTCTCACCGTGTCCGCGACACGCGGGTCTTGCATATCTCGGATCGTTGGGCAATAGTGTACCATGAAATCTGAAGCGGTTAAGTCGCTGTGTTGCGTACGGTTTTGGAACCATGTCGAGGAGAACGGACTCGCCCCCCCCCACGCCGACGCCTGCCAGACGGCACCTTTCCGCCAAGACCCACACCAAGCAAGGAAGCAGCATGCAGCAGATCACTCCCAACAACCCCGTGATTAGGACCATGGGCCGCATCGATATCGACGTCCCGGACCGCCCGGTATGGGTGTTCCCCTACACGCAGGCCACGTTCCGCTGCACCGGCACTTCGGTGGGTGTCCGACTGATCAATCGCCATAACTATGGCGACAGCACACTCGGCGCGGTGATCGATGGCGTGCCTTATCGGGCGCGCATCACCGAGAATGACGCAGAAACCACCGTGATGCTCGCTGAACATCTGCCGGACATCGAACATGAGGTGGTAGTCTATAAGCGTCAGGATGGCGAGCACTATCTGGAGATTACCGGCTTTCTCATTGACGATCAGGCCCGGGTGTTGCCGCCGGCCACACCTGCTCCCATCCGGCGCATCGAGGTATACGGCGATTCCGTATCGTGCGGCGAACGCAACGAAGCCGCGCTGTACACCGGCAAGGCCGATCCGGATACGGATCTGAGCCCCTACAGCAATTCGTGGTATTCCTATGCGGCCATCACCGCGCGCAATCTCGGAGCGTCAGTGAACATCGTGGCTCAAGGCGGTGCTTCGCTGCTGGACGGCATCGGCTGGTTCTGCGGACCGGATTACGTGGGCATGGAAAGCATCTGGGACCGCATCGAATACAACCCGTTCCTCGGCGGAACCAAGCCATGGGATTTCTCACGCTACACCCCGCAGGTCGTGGTTGTGGCGCTCGGACAGAACGATGCGCATCCAGTCGATTTCATGGCAGCGGACTATCAGGGCGAGCAGTCGGTCCAATGGCGGGCGCGATACGTCGATTTCCTGCGAACGTTGCGAGGCAAGTATCTCCAAGCCACCATCATCTGCGCCACCACCGTACTGCAGCATGACGCCAGTTGGGATCAGGCAATTGATGACGCCGTGCGTGTTGTCTCAACCGGCGACCGCAACAACGGCATCGCCCCGGACCCGAAGGTGCACCACTTCCTGTATTCGCGCAACGGTTCAGCCACGCCCGGTCACCCGCGCATCGCCGAACATCAGGAGATGGCGGACGAGCTCACCGCCTTCATCGAATCCCTCGGCCCTGCGATTTGGGACTGACCACCGTAGGCAACCCATCGGGACCCGCCGCTTACCATCAAGAGAGGAACTCACATGAGCGCATCACCACAGACGGCCACCGGCCCGGCACCCGGCGCCAACGCCAGCGGCGTGGACGAAAGCGCAGCCGAAGCCGCACGGAACAAGCCAATCGGCACCGCCGAGTTTCGGCCTTCCGCCATCTTCTCCCATGACATGGTGCTGCAACGCGGCAAGCCAATCGTATTGTTCGGCACCGGCACGCCTGGACGGCCCGTCGTGACCGTGCTGAGCACGGCAGATGGCAGCGCACTGATTCGCCGTCAATCATCGCGCTCCATCACGGACAGTGTCAGCGCCATCGGATCGATCGCCCCGGACGGCACCTGGATGGTTACGCTACCGCCGCTGGAAGCCGGTGGACCGTATACGCTGACCATCTCCGACCGCACCAGCGTAACGCTTAAGTACTTTAACGTCATGGTCGGCGAAGTATGGATTGCCAGCGGGCAAAGCAACATCGAATTCGAACTGCACAACGACCGTGATGCGGATTCGGCCATCGCCGCATCCGATGATCCGCTGCTGCGCTTCTTCAATGTGCCCAAGTTCGGCGTGGTGGACAGCGAACTTATCGCGGCCGAGAACCAGTCGGCCTGGCGAGCCAGCTCCCCCGATTCCTGCAGCACGATGTCCGCAATCGCCTATTATTTCGCACGCAAACTACGGCGGGACCTGGGACCCGACGTACCGGTCGGTATCGTCGATTGCTATATCGGCGGTACGTCGATCACCTCGTGGATGAGCGAACACATGCTCACCGCCACCGAGGCCGGGCGCGGCTATCTTGACCGCTACCATCAGCAGATCGACGGCAAAACCGATCAGCAGTTCCACGACGAAACCGACTCCTGGCAATGCACCTTCAATGCGTGGAATGAGCAGATCGCCGCCGCACAGGCTGCAGTACCGGACATCACGTGGGATGTGCTCAACGCCCGGTACGGTGAGTGCCCGTGGCCGCCGCCCGTCACCCCGTTCTCCCAATATCACGTCACCGGCGCATTCAACGCGATGGTGCGCCGGTTGGCCCCGTTCTCCACGCGCGGCGTGCTGTGGTATCAAGGCGAAGAGGACGAGCAGCGGTACGCCTCGTATCGCGAACTGCTGGGTTGCATGATCGGTGAATGGCGGACGTTGTGGAGCCGGCGCGCAGGCGGCGATTTCAGTGATAGCTACGATGTGGGGCGGATAGTCGCCGATGATGCCGCGCGCGGCCACGGTGCCGAACCAATCGCCGACACGCCTGCCGCATCGGTCGGAAACGAGGCGGAACTGCCGTTCATCATCGTGCAATTGCCACGTTGGATCGATCAGAAGGAATACAACAGCGGCATTGATCGCATGTTCTGGCCTCATATCCGCGAAGCACAAGCCGATGCAGCACGTATCATTCCCGACGTGTATCTGGCGGTCACGTTCGATACCGGCGAGTTCAACAACATCCATCCGACCGACAAACGTCCGGTTGGTGAGCGCATTGCGCTGCAAGCCGAAGCCCATGTCTATGGTCTTCCCGTCCACGCCGATGGTCCCGCATTCGTTTCGCTGGCATCCGCCGGCGAAACGGCCGATGAGCTGCAGGTGCGTTTTGACAACGCCGACGGCCTGCATTTCGGACCGTGGTCTGGGAGCGACGATGTCGGTCACCTACCGGCAGTCCACTCGTCTGAATCCGGGGAAACAGAACCCTTGTGGACCGTGAATCGATGCGACGCGGCGGCTTCCGGCTTCGAAATCGCTGGATCGGACGGCATCTATCACCGTGCGGACGCACGGATCGAGGCCGATACCGTGGTGCTTCATGCCGACGCGGTATCGCATCCGATCTGCGCACGTTACGGCTGGTTCAGTTGGGGCCCGGCACCGCTGTTCAACGCTTTTGGCCTGCCTGCGGCCCCATTCCGAATTCACAAGTAGCTTCGCTGATGGCGCCTTACTGCACTGCCGGCAAGCGCACGGTCAGCTCGACCGGATTACCGTCCCATTGGGCCGACATCTCCCCCGCGTCAAGCATCAGTCCACCCACCTTGAGCAGGTGTCTTTCCTCGATGCCGGTACATCGCAGCAATGCCTCGACGCGCAGCACCAGCTCATCCAATTCGACCGGCTTGACCATGTAATCATCCACACCGGTATGGAAACCGTGCTTCTTCGAAGCCATGTCGTCACGCGCAGTCACGAAGATAATCGGCAGATGATCATCCATTTGCCGCAGTTTCGCCGCGAACTCGACCCCATCGAGGCCGGGTATCATAATGTCCGAAATCACGAGGTCGATGATTCGCCCATGCATCGCCGTATACGCCTCGTTGACCGACAGACACCCGTACACCGTGTACCCCGCGTCACGCAGATACATGCACATGATGTCGTTGAGTTCCTTCTCGTCCTCCACGACCATGATGGTTGCCATATCCATCCCCTTCCACTTCCTCAAAGGTTCAATATATTTCAGGTTGCTCCAGCGTCTTGCTCTCGCTGCCATCAGTACTATCAGCGGCACCACCGGTGTCGTCGCCGCGCATCAACAGGGAGTTCGCACGCCGGCATACGTCGAAGTTCACACCATGCAGATGGTCGATTGCCGGCTCGTTGCGCTCGGTCATGATCTTGCATATCCGCTTGGCGAGAGGCCCTGCACCGAGCCAGCAGAGGAAACCCGGGATCGCCAGCGCGACCATCAGGGCCATCAGTCCGCCCAGATACGAGAACGTCAGATTCACCATTTGCACGGCATTTTGCACCAAATTCCTACTTTAAAATTCGGTATTTTGCACCAAAACCACGTTCTGAAATGCGGAATTTTGCACATACAAGGCAGAAAATGTTACTCTCGTAAGGGATTCGGAAAGGAACTGCCATGCTTGAGCGCAAAATCTCGGACGATCTGCTGGAATGGAAGCGGAACGGCACTGGCAAAGCACTGCTGCTGACCGGCGCCCGTCAAGTCGGCAAGAGCTACGCAGTACGCGAGTTCGCCAAACACGAATACACCCATTACCTTGAAATCAACCTGTACGAGAACAAGCAAGCAGCCAAAGCGCTCGCATCTGCGAACGACGTGCAGGAGTTCATCAGCCGTCTGACCTTGTTTTCACCTTCGACGCTCATCCCCGGCGATACACTGGTTTTCATCGACGAGGTGCAAGAAGCACCGGACGTGATGACCATGGTCAAGTTTCTGATGGCTGACGGCCGTTTCGATTACGTATTCTCCGGCTCCATGCTTGGCACCGAGTTCAAGGGCGTACGCTCCTACCCCGTTGGCTCGGTCATCGAAAAAACCATGCGTCCCATGGATTTCGAGGAATTCTGTTGGGCCATCGGCGTACAGAAGACGACACTTGAAAGCATCCGAGAATCCTGCCAGTCGGCCACGCCAATCGATCAATACATTCACGATGCGATGATGACGAACTTCCGCACCTATCTGGTAGTCGGCGGTATGCCGGAAGTCGTGCAGCGTTTCTTGGACACCAAAGGCGATTTGGCGGCCGTGCGCGCGGTACAGAACGAGCTGAACCGACAATATCGCCACGATATCTCGCAGTACGCAGGCAATCGTGCATTGCAAGTGCAGGAGATCTTCGACCAGCTCCCCACCCAGCTGATTGATGGCAACGGCAGATTCGCCGTCTCCTCCATCAGCCCCGGTGCCCGGTACGATCGCAACCAGAAGGATTTTCTCTGGCTTGTTGACGCGGGCGTTGCATTGAAAACCAACTGCGTCACCGAACCGAAATCGCCATTGAGGCGCACGGCGCAATCGCCGAAGTTCAAACTGTATCAGTCTGATACCGGTATGCTTATGGCACGATATCCGCAGCCAACCGCTCAGGCCGCATATCTCGATGATTCGTCCCCGAACCTGGGCGCCATCTACGAGAACGTAATCGCTCAGGAGCTGACAGCACAAGGCATTCCGCTGTATTACTACATGGCGAAGAAACATGGCGAAGTCGATTTCATCGCCGACACAAACGCCGATTCCGTGATGCCGTTCGAGGTCAAGTCGGGGCGAAGCTACCGCACGCACGCCGCCATCGACGCCGTATTGGCCAATGCCGAATATCGCGTCTCGCAGGGCGTGGTGTTGTCCCGCTCCAATATCGTGCAGGACGGCAGAACAACCTATCTTCCGCTGTATGCCACGTACTGCTTGCGAGATGTCTGCAATCTTGCCTCACCCTCGACCGTCAGCACCATCGGCGACTTTTCGCTGACGGTGCACCCCGTGTAGGCTTCGCATCGGCGCAACCTGGCTCAAGCCGTTTGCCACGTACGGCGCCTTCGGCATCACTGACGAGACCCTCGCTCAGGCCACCGAGCAGTACAAGGCGTTACTCGCCAAGTAGTCGTTTTCAGCGAACAGTTCTCAATAAGAAACATGTGAGCCTTTATCTCGGCAAACCAAACAAGGGGATGCCTGAAACGTTGCAATTCCGGGCATCCCCTTGATGTTCGATTGTGTGGTTTTGGGCGAATTGCTCACACGGTTCTTAACGAGAACCGTTCTCTGCGCGCCCGACCCTAGAACCGAATCAGCGCCTTGATCACCTTGCGCTGATCCATCGCCTCATAGGCGTCTTGGATATGGTCGAGGTCGTACTCGGCGGTGAACACGCGGCCGGGGTTGATCTCGCCCTTGAGCACCGCGTCCAGCAGACCCTCATCAAGGTCATAGTGGCGCACGGGAGCCGGGCCGCCCTTGATGCCGATGTTGCCGTAGAACGTGCCTTCGGCGCTGATCTCCACGTCGTGCGGCAGGCCCACACGACCAATCACGCCACCGCGGCGAATCAGGCCAATCGCCGTGTCGAAGGACTGCTTGGAGCCCACGCATTCGAGAACTGCGTCCGCACCATAGCCACCGGTCATTCCCAGCACCTTGTCAATAGCTTCTTGGCCGCGCTCGGGCACGATATCAGTCGCACCAAATTCGCGGGCGAGCGCCGCGCGATCCTCGTGACGGCTCATGGCAATAATGCGCGTGGCACCGCGCATCTTAGCGGCAATCACACCGCACAGGCCGACTGCACCATCGCCCACGACCACGGCGGTGTCACCGGGCTTGACCTCGGCAGAAGCCGCCGCGTGATAACCGGTGGACATCACATCGGAAATGGTCAGCAGCGATGCGAGCTGTTCATCGGAATAATCTTCCGGGGAACCGGGCACCTTGACCACGGTGCCGTCCGCCTCGGGCACACGCAGGTATTCGGCCTGACAAGCGGAGAAGTAGCCGCCGTGCGGGCACACGGATTCGAAGCCGGCCTTGCATACCGGGCACTTGCCGCAGCTGTACGGGAATGGCACGACCACGAAATCACCTGGCTCAACGGATTCGACCGCCGCGCCAACCTCTTCGACCACACCGATGGACTCGTGACCCACCTGGCTGTGCGCGGCCTGTCCGCTCAGCCCACGGAAGAACCACAAATCAGAGCCACACACGCACGTGCGCACCACGCGGATCACGATGTCATCATCCTGTTCAAGCGTCGCCTTCGGCACTTCTTCCACGGCCATCTTGCCAGGCTCCACGAAAATCGCGGCTTTCATCATTTCGGTCATGTCCATCACTCCTTTGTTGGGAATATCTGTCTATTGTCGTTTATTGTTTGACGTCGGTTTGCAGGCGCTTCACCTGTTCGATGATGTTCCGGTTTTCTTCGATGAGCTGCTGCGCCTCCTCGTCGCACCCCTCAGCCTTAGCCCGCCAGTACAGTGTCTTGAACGATACGTACGCCTGCTGCATTCGAATGGATTCGGCTTTGGCAGCGAGACGCAGGGCCTGCGCGTCGAGCAGTTCCATCTGGCGGCGTGCACCTTCTCGCCCGCCCTGCGAGTTGGCGAGGTACGTGCGCATCGATTCGAGCGGCATGCCCGTGGCTGCGAGACAGGATACTGTGGTCAGCCGTTCGAGATCGGCGTCCGAATAGGCGCGATGCCCCGAACTCGGGTCGCGAGTGATGGGAGCGATAATGCCGATCTGCTCGTAGTAGCGCAGCGTGGACTCCGGAAGCCCGGAAATCATCGACGCCTCGCGAATCGTATGCCATGCGGTCGTTGTGCCCATATCGACAACTCTAAAAACCTCAAGTACTTGAAGTAAAACAGCGACACGCCCATGGATGTCTTCTGCACGAGTAGGCTGGGATTCGGCGATGGGACCCGCCTGAACTTGTTTCGAACCGCACACTGCTGATAGTTCCTACACACGATTTGACATTGCATGAAATCGTTGTGTCTTCAGCAGGATTCAGCGGTTTCAGGAAAGGCTACTATGGGTTCGCAATCCCCATCCGCAGGTGCCCGGCCGATTACGCACACGACCACTCCCCCGGCGCGCAAGCTCCCCGATATTCATCTTGATATTGTGTTGGTCGTCTTCTGCGGCGGCACTATTGGCACCGCGATTCGCTATGCGTTCGCGCAGATTCCCGCTGCTGGCAGCTTCCACACCGGCACGTTTGTGGCCAACATGCTGGCTTGCTTCTGCTATGCAGGGCTGACCGCTTACTTGGCCGGCGCTTCCCGGTTCGGTGCACGTTCCAAAGAACTTGCCAGTCGCGGACTCGGCATGGGCGTATGCGGTGGTTTGTCTACGATGTCGACACTCGCGCTGGAAGGTTTTACCGCAATCCGCGAAGGTCAGGTGGCGGCTGGCATTGCCTATCTACTGGTGACGTTCGCGCTGGGTCTGGTTTGCGCGTCTGCCGGCGTGTGGGCAGGAACGCATCTGGCCGGCTCCTCGAACGTATCCGCCGAAGCGTCCGCTGATACGAATGCCGCTACGACCAGCAAGGGAGGTAAGGCGTGATGACCGTATTCCTACCAATCTTGGCCTGCCTGTGCGGCGGCGTAGGCGCCTCCTGCCGCTATCTGTTTGACGTGACCATCAAAACGTACTGGCGGCGCGCATTCCCACTTTCCACGTTCACCATCAATCTCATCGCCGGATTCCTAGCCGGTTTGGTCGCGGCGCTGGCCCTCGGCGGGACACTTGATGAACCATGGCGGCTAGTGCTGGCCACCGGTTTCCTCGGCGGCTTCTCCACGTTCTCGACCGCAATCAACGAAATGGTGACGCTCTTCCGCAAACACCGCTACCCCACCACAGCGGCCTATCTGGTGCTGTCGCTGAGTGTGCCGGTCGTTGCTGCGGCCTGCGGTTTTCTCGTCTGACCGCCACGTCGATTCCCGACGCGGTCAGCGGTATCATTGCGAGGTCGAACGTCACAGGTACATCCGGGAGGTATATGGGCATGGCGAACAATGGAGCGGATGTGAAGCCGAATCAAGGTGTGGGCGCCACAAATACCTCGACCACAACGAATACTGCGGAAAATACCGTGGGCACGGCAACCCCGAAGCAAAATGGACTCGCCGTGTTGGGCAAGCATATGAGTGTTTCCGCCACGCAGACCATTGTGGAGTATGCGACGTTCGCCATTCTGCACTTGATCGGCGTGCCATCGCAAGTCTCCAACGGCATCGCCGTGGTGTGTTCGGCGACCTACAACTTCGTGATGAACCGCAACGTGACATTCAAATCGTCCAGCAACTTCACCCGTTCCGTGGCGCTGTTCGTGCTGCTATGAGGCCAGTTCGCTGTGGCGTTTGTAATCATGGTGGTAATCGCCTTCGCCATCATCGGCATGCAACGTGCGATGTCCTCAACTACTAGGCAGAACACTCATGGCAATCATCACGACAACATCCTCAGTCAACGCGGATACCATCGCGCCGACTGATTGCACCGACATATCACGACAACGAATAAGCGGCATATGACTCATTCATATGCCGCTTATTCGTATTTCAGAGCACTTATCAGATCAGAAGAACAGCACCGCGACGCCTGCCGCGAAGCACATGAGCAGAATCGAGGTCAGGAAGCTGGCGAGCATCGGCTTCTTACCCTTGGAAGCGATGGCCTTGAAGTTCACGTTGATGCCGAGCGCGGCCATGGCCATGCCGAGCACGATGTACGCGAAGTCCACGAGCTGCGGAGTGATGAATGCGATGAACGGCACGAAAGTGCCGATGATCGAAGCGCCGATAAAGCCGAGCATGAACCACGGGAAGGCCACGGTCTTCTTGCCGGTGTTCTCCACCTCAGAGTGCTTCTTCTCCCACCAGATAGCGATAATGATGGCGGCGAACACGAGCATGAGCACGCGGGAGAGCTTCATGATGGTGGCGATGTCCACCGCGCCGAAAGCGTCGCCGGCGGCGACCGCGTGGGCGATTTCGTGCAGGGAAGCACCGGCAGTGATGCCCAGCTGGTCCTTGGTCATGCCGGTCAGCGGGCCGAGCGCGATCTCCAGCAACGCGAACACAGTACCCATAATGGCTACGATGGCCACGGCCATGGTCACGTCGTTGTCCTTCTCGTCCTGCTTGTCCTCAGACACCTTGATGGAACCGGCCAGACCCATGACGGCGGCCGCACCGCAGATGCCGGTGCCACCGGCGGTCAGGATGGCGAGCATCGGGTCGACACCGAGCTTGCGGGCGATGGCATAGCACACGATGATGGTCAGCGTGACGACCACAGCGGCGATCGGCAGACACTTGATGCCCTGCGTGAACAGCACGGCGAGGTTGAGCTTGAAACCGAGCAGGATGATGCCGAGGCGCAGCAGCTTGTTGGAAATCAGGCCAGCGGCGTCCTTGACGCCTGCCTTGCGGCCATCATTGGAACCGACGTAGGCACTGCGGATCGGGAACTGGATGATCATACCGATGAGCAGCGCGATGATAAGCGCGCCGAACAGGCTGAATCCGGGGAACTGCTTGAGCCAGGAGGCGAACAGCGAAGCCAGCAGAGTCAGAACGCCAATGAACAACATGTCAACGGCGGCAATGCGCTTCCACCATTTTGTACAGAACTCTCTCATGGTGTCTATTGAATCTCAAGTGTTTACATCGGTCAAATCATTGCCACCAATACATATCATTGATTTTGCCGATACCACATTCTGGCTCCCCTCTGACGGGAGACAAGGCACTGACTATCCGCGCAACACAGCGATAATCGCTTCCACCAGCTCTCGCTGATCGTGCGTCAGGCCGGATCTCGGCACCAAGGCATAGAAACGGCGCACGAATTCGTCTCCGAGCTTTCGCGCCGGCACTCCAGAAGGCACTGCGGCTTCCGAAATCAGCGACTGCCCAAAGCCGGAAGACAACGCCGCCGCAATCGCGGCATTGCTGGACACCTCCATGGTGCGAGGCGGCAAACCCTGCATGGTCTTGAAATACAAATCCGTGTAATACCGCACACCGGAACCGTGCTCGCGCACCATCCATACGCCGTCTGGTTCTCCCGCCAAGACCAGCCGGTCCTCGCACAGGGTGACACGATCCACCGAATCATTGACGATCGGCTTTTCCACCACGCCCAAATGCACGGCTTTCATGCTTGCTTGGCCAAGAATGGCGTCCGAGTTCATCACCTGCACGGCAAAATCGAACCCATCCATGTTCCGGGCCATGACCGGCAATGCCTTGGGAAGCAATATTGCGGCGGTCGTATGCGAGAACGAGACCGCCAATGGCTCGCGATCCTCCTGCACGCGGGCAATCTGCTCGCGCGTATCACGCCATAATCCATCAAATACCAATGGCAGTCTGATACAGCATCCGCCCGGCCTGCGTAGGCGTCACATCGCTTTTCGCATTGCGCACGAACAGCGGAGCCCCGACCATCTGTTCCAATTGGGCGATGCGCGACGACACCGTCGACTGCGACACTTTCAGCTCGTCAGCAGCCAACGTGAACTGGCCCACCTCATATACGGCGACCAGGGTCTCAAGCAATGGGAACATGGTTCAACTGTAACGCCTTATACTTCGCGCATCTGCGCTAATTGCGTCTTTGCCTTGTGGAGTTTGGCGTAAATTTCGTTACGCTGTGCCGGATTCTTAGCACGCTGATGATCTCGCGTAAGTTTGTCAACATCGGCTTCGAGTCGCGCGATCTCGCCATGCTGCACGATGCGTGCATCCAGATTCTCGAAGTCCGTGGTTCCCAAAATCGCTTGCGAGCACAAGGAAGCCCACAGTTCATCAATGGTGGAGCCGGTCAACTCAAGCTGGCACTCCCCTGCCGGCTGCCAGTCGCCTGCATACACGTGATAAATAAGCGTGTGTCCGGCACGCCCCGGCTGTGCACGACGCACCGCGAACGCGCATTCCTCGCGCGTTCTGCCTTCGAACGGCACCTCGCGCACACATGCAAACACAATGCCCGACTTGCGTTGTCCGGCAATAAGTTCGATGACTTCAGAAGGTATTTCAGTGGCTTTAGCCGTAAGTTTAAGACCGATAATCAACACTTCTGGAATCAGTTTGCCATCCGCAAGTCCAGTGTTGGCAGAACGAGCCAGGGCCAGCATGGTGATGGATTCAATCTCATTCACAAACCGCTGCTTAAGCTTGCCGGAAATCGGTGCTTTGCCCACGAACAGAGCCTTCGGCAATATGCCCTTGGCCTCCGGAATCGCCGTGGAAACAGGCAGTCCCAGTGAAATTGCGGATACGGAACCACAGTGAGAAGCCTGTGCACCAGTCATCATCGACCTTCTTTCCCGGCCTGCCATCAGTGTCATACCCTCGCAGTGCAGCAGTCCGTTTATCTATTGGAAAGCAACACTAGCGCATCCAGGCCGGAAGTCGTGGTACATATCCATATCCTGCTGCGGTTATAGGAAATCCCCTCCGAGTTTCCTCGAAGGGGATTTTCTATAACGCTAGTTCAAGCGAAGATTCTTGTCTGATGAAAATCAGGCGAGGATCTTGGTCACACGACCGGAGCCAACGGTGTGGCCACCTTCACGCACAGCGAAGGTCAGGCCTTCCTCCATAGCGATGGGCTGAATCAGCTCAACGGTGAAGGTAGCGTGGTCGCCCGGCTGAACCATCTCAACGCCTTCCGGCAGCTCGATGACGCCGGTGACGTCGGTGGTGCGGAAGTAGAACTGCGGACGGTAGTTGGAGAAGAACGGCGAGTGACGGCCGCCCTCGTCCTTGGTCAGCACGTAGACTTCGCCCTCGAACTTGGTGTGCGGGGTGACGGAGCCCGGCTTGGCCACAACCTGGCCACGCTCGACATCTTCACGGCCAAGACCACGCAGCAGCAGACCGGTGTTGTCGCCAGCCTCGCAGGCGTCCATGGTCTTGTGGAAGGTCTCGATGGAGGTGACGGTGGTGGTCTGGGTCGGACGGATACCAACGATCTCGACCGGAGTGTTGACGGCCAGCTGGCCACGCTCAACACGACCGGTGACAACGGTACCACGGCCGGAGATGGTGAAGACGTCCTCGATCGGCATCAGGAACGGCTTGTCGAGGTCGTGGACCGGGGTCGGGATGTAGTCGTCGACGGCGTCCATGAGGTCCTTAACGGACTGGACCCACTTCTCGTGGTCCGGAGCGTCGTCGTGCAGAGCACCGTAAGCGGAGGTGTGGATGACCGGGCAGTCGCGGTCGAAGCCGTTCTCGTCGAGGAGGTCGCGGACCTCTTCTTCGACGAGCTCGATGAGCTCCTCATCCTCAACCATGTCGCACTTGTTCAGGGCGACAAGGATCTTCGGGACGCCCACCTGACGAGCGAGCAGCACGTGCTCGCGGGTCTGAGCCATCGGGCCGTCGGTGGCGGCCACAACGAGGATGGCGCCATCCATCTGGGCAGCACCGGTGATCATGTTCGTCACG